>Ga0180223_1000181_pt1 | contig 115077 bp, 102 predicted proteins | sample eDN5th30CKraftOP_FD_151337 | JGI IMG/M metagenome (GOLD analysis project Ga0180223, IMG submission 151337) | Enriched Organic Plus compost microbial communities from Emeryville, California, USA - eDNA 5th pass 30_C Kraft OP (version 2) (version 2) ...
ACATGGGACGCTCCGCCACCAACGTCATCGGCAATGCCGTCGCCTCCGCCGCCGTCGCCAGATGGGAAAACAACCTCGATCCCCTCGAACCACCGGAAATCGAACCCCCTCACGCCCCAGCTCATAAACATTAGGAGAAATGCCGGTTCGTTGAGCGAGGCTCGATTCCCCCCCGGGGTTCAGTTCACTGGCGGGCGGCGACGATAGCTGAGCGCCTCGGCAACATGGACGCGCTGCACCGCATCGGCTCCATCAAGGTCGGCGATGCTGCGGCTGGTCCTGAGCACACGGTGAAAGCCGCGCGCCGTCAGCCGCATCGCTTCCGCCGCCTGCGCCAGCAGCTTGCGGCCCGCCTCGTCCGGTGCCGCCACTTTTTCCAGCAACTGGCCGTCCGCCTCCGCATTGGTGCGCACGCCATGGCCGGCATAACGTTCGGTCTGCCGGTCGCGTGCCGCCTTCACCCGCGCGGCAACCTCGGCCGATCCTTCGGCAGGCGGCGGCAGCACCAGATCGGCCGCCGACACCGGCTGCACCTCGACATGCAGATCGATGCGATCGAGCAACGGCCCGGATACACGCGCCTGATAATCGGACGCGCAGCGCGGCGCGCGGGCACAGGCAAGCCCGGCATCGCCCAGATGTCCACAGCGACACGGGTTCATCGCCGCAATCAGCTGCACCCGCGCCGGGAAAGTGACATGGGCATTGGCGCGGGCGACCGACACCTTGCCGGTTTCCAGCGGCTGCCGCAGCGAATCGAGCACGCCGCGCTGAAACTCCGGCAATTCATCGAGGAACAACACCCCCAGATGGGCAAGGCTCACCTCCCCCGGTCGCGCCTTCAGCCCGCCGCCGACGAGCGCCGGCATGGATGCGCTGTGATGCGGCGCACGATAGGGCCGGGTAGTGACCAGCCTGCCCCCGTCCAGTTCCCCCGCAACCGAGGCGACCATGGACACCTCCAGCGCTTCCGTCGGGGTCAGTTCGGGCAAAATACCGGGCAGGCAGGCGGCAAGCAGCGACTTGCCCGCACCCGGCGGGCCGATGAACAGCAGATTGTGCCCGCCGGCCGCCGCAATTTCCAGCGCGCGCCGTGCGCTCTCCTGCCCCTTCACCTCGGCAAGGTCGGGGCCGCTGCGCTGCATTTCGGCGCGCACCGGCTGGGGTGCCGCGAGAAGCTGGGTGCCACGAAAATGGTTGAGAAGCGCCAGCAGATCGGGTGCGGCCAGCACATCCACCCGGCCGGCCCAGGCTGCTTCCCCGCCCTGCATGCCGGGACAGATCAGCCCCAGATCGCGTTCGGAGGCGTGAAGCGCCGCCAGCAGCACGCCCGGCACCGGCGCGACGCGGCCATCAAGGCCAAGTTCACCCACCACCAGATATTGGGCAAGCTGTTCGGCATCGACAACGCCCATTGCCGCCAGCAGGCCAAGCGCGATCGGCAGATCGTAATGCGACCCTTCCTTGGGCAGATCCGCCGGCGACAGATTTACCGTGATACGCTTTGGCGGCAGCGCCAGCCCCAGTGCGGAAAGCGTGGCCTGCACGCGATCCCGGCTTTCGCCAACCGCCTTGTCGGGCAGGCCGACGACACGAAACGCCGGCAGGCCATTGGCAATCTGCACCTGGACATCGACGCTTTTCGCATCAAGGCCGAGAAACGCCACAGTGGCGACATGCGCGACCATTGCCGCCTCCCCCGTTCCCCTTTGGTTCTGGAACGGTCCTTAGCGGCGCGATCATTACGGGTGCAAGAAAAAAGGCTTAGCGAAGCAGGCCAAGCGCCTCATAAGCGGCCTTGACCGTGGGTTCGGCAAGTGCGCGGGCACGCGCCGCGCCTTCGCTCAACACCCGGTCGATCGTTGCATGATCCTGCCGCAGTTCATTGAACCGCGCGGTGACCGGCGCCAGTTTTTCCACCACCAGTTCGGCCAGCGCCGGCTTGAACACGCCAAAGCCCTGCCCGCCGAAGCGCGACAATATCTGTTCGACATTTTCGCCCGACAGCGCTGCGTAAATGCCCACCAGATTGCGCGCTTCCGCCCGCCCTTCCAGTCCCGCCGGTTCGGACGGCAGCGGCTCCGGATCGGTGCGCGACTTGCGGATCTTCTGGCTGATCGCATCGGCGTCGTCGGTCAGGTTGATCCGGCTCATGTCCGACGGGTCGGACTTGGACATTTTGGCGCTGCCGTCACGCAGGCTCATCACCCGCGCGGCCGGGCCGCCGATCACTGGTTCAGGCGCAACGAACAGATCGACGTTGAAATCGGTATTGAACTTGATGGCAATGTCACGCGCCAGTTCCAGATGCTGCTTCTGGTCTTCGCCCACCGGCACATGGGTGGCCTTATAGGCAAGCACGTCCGCCGCCTGCAGCACCGGATAGGCATAAAGCCCGAGCGAGGCGCCCTCGCGGTCCTTGCCGGATTTTTCCTTGAACTGCGTCATCCGGTTCAGCCATCCGATGCGCGCCGTGCCGCTCAACAGCCAGTTGAGCTCGGCATGCAGCGGATTGCGCGCCTGATTGAACAGGATCGATTTTGCAGGATCGATGCCCGACGCCAGCAACGCCGCCGCCATGTTGCGGGTATTGGCCGTCAGCTCCGCCGGTTCGTTGCGCACGGTGATGGCGTGCAGATCGGCAAGAAAGAACAGGCATTCCGCCTCGTCCTGCATCGCCACCCATTTGACGATGGCGCCAAGATAATTGCCCAGGTGCAGATTGCCGGTCGGCTGGATGCCGGAGACGATGCGTTTGTTTGCCATGGCCCTGCCTTTAGCGGTCAACCCCGGCGGCGCACAAGCTGCTGCTTCAAATCACCCAGGGTGAAGGCACGCAGCCCGATTGCCGCGCCGAAATAGGCAAGTGCCCCCACGCCGATCAGCACCAGCAGGCCGATGATCCGCCGCCACAGGCCATGCGCCATCATTGGATCGAGGAAGGGATTGAGGACGAAAAGCAGCGCCGCCATCACCAGCGTTGCGCCCAACAGCCGCACCGTCGCGCGCTTCAACCGCGCATCCGCGGTGAAATGGCCCCGGCGATGCAGCACGATATAGAGCAGGGCTGCGTTCACCCATGCTGAAATGGCGGTGGACAGCGCAAGGCCGACATGCGCCAGCGGCCAGATAAGCACCAGATTGCCGATCAGGTTGACCAGCATGGACAGCAGCGCGATCCGCACGGGCGTTTTCGTATCCGACCGGGCGTAGAAGGCAGGTGTCAGCACCTTGATCAGCACATAGGCGGGCAGCCCCAGTGAAAAGGCGGCAAGCGCCTGTGCGCTGGCAATGGTGTCGCCGGCCGTGAAATGCCCGTGCTGGAGGAGCGCGCGGATCAGCGGGACCGCGCTGACCATCAGTGCCGCACAGGCCGGCAGGGTGAGAAGCAGCACCAGCTCTATCGCCCGGTTCTGGGTATGCGTCGCTTCCGCCAGCCGCCCCTGCCCAAGATGACGCGACAGGGTTGGCAGCAACGCCGTGCCGACGCCGATGCCGACAAGGCCAAGAGGAAGCTGGTTCAACCTGTCTGCGTAATAGAGATAGGACACGGAGCCCTGTTCAAGGAAGCGCGCGGCCAGGCTGGTGCTGATCAGCAGGTTGAACTGCACCGCGCCGGCACCCAGCGCCGCCGGCCAGATCACCTTCAGCAACTGGCGCACATCGGGGCTGAGGCGCGGCAGGCGAAGGCGAAGGCGCACATCGGCCTGGCGGCAGGCCCACATCAGCCACAGCAATTGGAGTAGGCCCGACACGGTCACCGCGACCGACTGCGCCCGCGCGGTTTCGATATCGGTGGCGCCACGGAAGAACAGCAGCGCCACGATCATGGATATGTTGAGCAGGATCGGCGCTGCCGCATTCACCCAGAAGCGATTGAGGCTGTTCAATATGCCGCCAAGCAGCGACACCAGCGAAATCAGCATCAGATAGGGAAAGGTGATACGGGTGAACTGAACCGTCAGCCAGTATTTTTCCGGCGTGCCGTCGCGAAAGCCACCGGTCATCGCCAGAACGACCGGGCCAGCGGCGATGATCATGATCGCGGTGAACACCACCAGCACCGGCAGCAGCACCGACAATGCGTCTTCGGCAAAGCGGCGCGCCGGTCCAAGTTCGCCATCGGGGCCGAGCCGACGGCTGAACATGGGCACGAAGGCCTGCGAAAATGCACCTTCCGCAAACAGCGCACGAAACAGATTGGGCAGGCGGAACGCGATGAGAAAGGCATCGGACGCGAAACCCGCGCCGACAAAGCGGGCCATCAGCATGTCGCGGGCAAAGCCCAACACGCGGCTGACGAGCGTCAGCCCCCCGATGGTCGCGGTGGCGCGAACCAGGTTCATCGTGCCGGGCGCTGCAATGCCGCGCTATTCAGCCTCAGGCGTTGCCGACCACGCCTTCCTGTGGGCCGCCCATCTGCTGCATGTAGAGCGAGGCGAAATCGATCGGCTCCAGCAGCAGCGGCGGGAAGCCGCCGTCGCGCGTGGCATCGGCAATGACGCGGCGCGCAAAGGGGAACAGCAGGCGCGGTGCTTCCACCAGCAGGAAGGGCTGCAATGCTTCCTGCGGGACGTTGCGCAGGCCGAACAGGCCGCCATAAAGCAGTTCGATGGCGAAGCTCACCGCGTCTTCCAGCTTGGCGGTGGCGGTGATCTTCAGCGACACTTCGTAAACATCGTCACCCGGCTGGGCGATGCTGACGTTCACGTTCACGTCAAGCTGCGGCTGGGCGTTCGACTGGAAAATCTGCGGCGCATTGGGATTCTCGAACGAGAGGTCCTTCACATATTGCGCCAGAATCGCCATCTGCGGCTCGCCTTCAGCGCCTTCGGTCTGCACTTCGTCCGCAACCGTGCCTTCTTCCTCGGCCATGATCCATCCATTCCTGCCTGAAAGCGCGGTGGCTAGCAGGGGCACGGCACACAGACAAGCCGCTTTGCCGGGTTGAACCGCACGGCAATGCACCTATTTGCTGTGACGTGCGTTGGACGAGAAGGCGCGGTGCTGCTAATCTCCACCGTACAGACGCGAAGGACAGTTGGAATGGGTAGCGGTTGGCTGGTTGAAATCGTGGTGTTGGCGATGGTCGCCGGCTTTGTCGCATTGCGGCTGGTCAGCGTGCTTGGCCGCCGCACGGGCCATGAACAGCCGCTCAGCCAGCCTGTCGACGGCGGCCGTGCCGACCCGCAGGCACGCCGCGCGGAATCGGGCGAATCGCGCGAACAGCCGCTGATCACCTCAGGCGGCAACCTCGATCCGCACGCGGTCGACGGCGTTCGCGCCATTGTTGCCGTGGACGGCGATTTCGACGTCAACCGCTTCATCGAAGGCGCGCGCAGCGCCTATCAGATGGTGCTGGAAGCCTTTTGGAAGGCCGACCGCGAAATGCTGAAAACGCTGGTCGACGATTCGGTCTATCAGGATTTTTCTGCCGCCATCGACGAACGCACCAGCCAGGGCATCACGCTGGACAACCGGCTTGTGCGGATCGATCGGGCGACCGTGACCGATGCCGCGCTGCACGGCATGACGGCGCAGGTGACGGTGCGGTTCGACGCCGATCTCGTCGCCGTGACGAAGGATCGCGATGGCAATGTCATTGCCGGTTCCATGTCCGACGCATTGCAGACGCATGATGTGTGGACATTCTCCCGCCATGTGAAGGACAGCGACCCGAACTGGCTGCTGGTCGCGACGGACGAAGAAGCGGCGTGATTCGCCTCTCTCGGGCGGCGCTCCCGCTCCTCCTGCCCCTGCTGGCCGCGGTTGCGGCCTGCGGGCCGCGCCCGTCGACAATCCCCACCCCCGCACCGTCGCAGCCGCCGGCCGCTGAAAAGCCAGCGACGCCGTCGCCCATGGCCAATGCGCTTGGCGCGGGCGTGAAGGCCGGTCCGCCGCTGGACACGCTGTCCGGCTGGCAGCCGGGCGCCAGGGCCGCGCTGATCGCCTTTCGGACGAGCTGCCCATCGTTGCTGAAGCGCACCGACCGTTCCGGGCTGACCCAGCCCACGGACTGGGCGTCCGCCTGCGCGGCGGCGGCAGCGGCAACCGATCCGGCCGCCTTCTTCCGCCAATATTTCGAAACCGCTGTCGTCGGTTCGGGCCAAGCCTTTCTCACTGGCTATTATGAACCGGAAATTGCCGGTTCGCGCACGCCCGGACCCGGCTATATGGTGCCGGTCTATCGCCACCCGCCCGATCTGATCGACGTCAACCTTGGCCTGTTTTCAGATGCGCTGAAGGGCAAGACCATTCGTGGCCGTGTCGATGGCATCAAGCTTATCCCCTATTATGACCGGGGAGAGATTGAAGATGGCGCACTCGCCGGCAAGGGGCTGGAAATCGCCTGGGTGGCAGACCCCATCGAATTCTTCTTCCTGCAGATTCAGGGTTCAGGCCGGCTGAAGCTGCCCGACGGGCAGGTGATGCGCATCGGCTATGACGGGCAGAATGGCCGCGAATATGTCGGCATCGGCCGGCTGCTGCGGGACAAAGGCGTGCTGAAGCCCGGTCAGGCCAGCATGCAGGGGCTGATGGGCTGGCTGCGCGACAATCCGGTGGAAGGCCGCGCGGCGATGCGCGAGAACAAGAGCTTCATCTTCTTTCGTGAATTGAAGGGCGCCGGCCCCATAGGCGCCATGGGCGCGGCGCTGACCCCGGCGGGCAGCGTTGCCGCCGATCCCGCCTTTGTCCCGCTTGGCGCTCCGGTCTGGCTGGGAGACGGTCCGGCCGGGCTGGAACGGCTGTGGGTGGCGCAGGACACCGGCGGCGCGATCAAGGGCGCCAATCGTTTCGACACTTTCTGGGGCGCTGGCGCCGACGCCCGCCGCATCGCCGGGGGCATGAGCGCAAAGGCGCGCGCCGTGCTGCTGCTGCCGCGCGGCACGCTTGCGCGGATCAGAGCCAATGGTCCGCCGGCTCAGCACTGAGGAGGAGGCGCTGTGGGCGAAGGTGGTGGCAACGGTCAGGCCGTTGCGCCGGATCCCCACCGCAGCCGCCCCCACGGCCGGTGCGGCGGCATCATCGGCGCAAACACCGGCCGCTGCCGCGACATCACCTCCCGCATTGCCATCCTCTGCACGGCAGCGCAGGGAAGCAGCGCATCGCGCCGCCCCACCGCCGATCATGCCCGGCAATCTGGATGGCGGCTGGGACCGGCGGCTGGCATCGGGGCGAATCGCGCCTGACGTGACGGTGGACCTGCATGGGCATAATCTGGCATCGGCCCATGCCCTGCTTGAAACCCGGCTGGCCGATGCATTGATATATGGGTGCCGGGTGATGCTGGTCATCACCGGCCGGCCACCGCGTGCCGACAGCCACAAGACAAGCGAACGCCCGCGCGGCCTTATTCGCCAGCAACTGCCGGACTGGCTTGCCGCATCGCCCCATCGCCATGCGATTGCCGCCATTCGCGGTGCCCATCCCCGCCATGGCGGTGCCGGCGCGCTTTACCTGATCCTGCGGCGAAAGCGCGAAACAGCCACCATTCCTTAACTCCTTTGGCCGGATAAGACGGTATGGAACGTCCGTCCGCCCCCTCCGCGATGCCATGCGACGATCCGGCGATTGCACCGGCCGGGCCGCGTTCGCCGGATGACCCCACTTTCCGCGCCAAGGCCTGCGCCTTTTCCTTTGCGGCGGGCAGCGTGGTGTTCATCCTCGCCATATTGTGCGGCGCGGTTTCCAGCGGCGGCGACCGTGACGGTCTGGTCGATGCCATCATCCTTGCCATCATCTGCAGCGTCACCAGCTGGGCCGCGACCATGCGGGCGCTTTCCGAAACGGCGGGTGCGATCGACCGGGTGATCGAACGGGTCAGTGCCGCCGCCCATGGCGAACTGAACTTTGCGCTGGACCGGCAGGCGCGTGAGGAGCTGCCCGAACTGGTGGTGGCCATCGACAAGCTGCTGGAGCGGGCGCGCGCCAGCCTTGTCGGCTTCCAGAATCTGGCGATGCACGATCCGGTAACGGGCTTGCCCAACCGCCTGCATCTGCGGCGGGAGGCGGAACGCCAGCTTTACGATCCCGCCCATGCCGACACACAGGCAGCATTGATCTTCATCGATCTGGACCGCTTCAAGCCGGTGAATGACACGCTGGGCCATGCACTGGGCGACCAGTTGCTGTCGATGGTGGCGTCGCGCCTGTGCATCGTGGTTGCCGAGGACCAGAGCATCGGCGGCGGACCGGGCAACAACAGGACCGAAAATGCCGGCGCACCGACCGGCCCACGCCCCATTGTCGCGCGGCTTGGCGGGGATGAATTCACCATCTTCCTGCCCCGCGTGGATGATGAGGAAGCAGCGCGGCGCATAGGCCGCCGGGCGCTGAGGGCCATTTCGGAGCCTTATGAAATCGCCGGTCATTCAATCGACATCGGCGCCTCGGTGGGTGTCGCAATACACACGCCCGATGGCAGCGGTTTCAATGGCCTGATGCGCCATGCGGACCTCGCCATGTATCATGCCAAGGCGCTGGGACGCGGGCAGGTGCAGCTTTATTCCTCCTCCATCAAGGCATGGAATGATGAACGGCTGACCACGGAAAAGCAGCTTCGCCGCGCGCTGGAGCAGGGACAGTTCGAGCTGCACCTGCAACCTCAGGTTTCCGTCGGCGGCGGCCATGTGATAGCGGCAGAAGCGCTGCTGCGCTGGCGATTGCCCAATGGTGAATTGCGCATGCCCGGCAGCTTCATCGCCACGGCGGAGGAAAGCGGCCTGATCGTCTCCATCGGGGAATGGGTGGTCGGCGCAGTCGCCCGGCTGATCGGGTCGTGGCACGCGCAGGGCTTCGACATGCGGGTGAGCATGAACGTCAGCCCGCGCCAGCTGGAGCGGCCGGAGTTCTTCCGCATCCTCGATGAAGCGATGATTGCGGCAGCGGCGCCATGGCGGCTGCTGGAGCTGGAAATAACCGAATCGCTGGCGATGCGTGGCGATGAACAATTGATCGTTCAGCTTGCGAAGCTGCGCGCGCGGGGCGTGACCATTGCCATTGATGATTTCGGTGCCGGCTATTCCAACCTTGCGCGGTTGCGTTCGATGCCGATCGACCGGCTGAAGATCGATCGATCATTGATTGCCGATATCGCCCATTCGGAAGAAGCGGCCACCATCATCCATGCAATCATCGCGCTGTCACAGGGGCTTGGCTATCTGGCGATCGCCGAAGGTGTGGAACAGCCGGCGCAACTTGAACAGCTGCGCACCATGGGCTGTGACGTGATGCAGGGCTATCTGATTGCCCGCCCGATGAGCGAGGCCGCATTGCGTGCCTGGGCGGCCGCTCACACTCCCGACAATATCTCCAAGCTCAGGCGGGCATAGATCCGCGCAAGCGCCCGAATGTCGTCCACCGCCGCCGCTTCATTGGCCTTGTGCATCGTCGCATTGGGCAGGCCGAATTCCACCACCGGGCACAGCCTGCGGATGAAGCGCGCGTCCGATGTGCCACCGCTGGTCGAAAACTCCGGCACCAGCCCGGTTTCCTCTTCGACGATCCTGGCGATCCGCGTCAGGAAATCGCCCGGCTCGGTCAGGAAAGCCTCGCCCGAAATGCGGCCCTCCACCCGGGTGCCGGGCGCGATTTCCGCAGCTTCCCGGCTGATCCAGTCGATCAGCGACTGGCCGCTGTGGATATTGTTGAAGCGGATGTTGAGCCGCGCCCGCGCTTCGCCGGGAATGACATTGGTCGCCGTGTTGCCGACGGCAAGATCGGTCACTTCCAGATTGGACGGCTGGAACCAGTCATTGCCTTCGTCCAGCGTGCGCGCTTTCAGCCGGTCGAGCAGGCGCACCAGCCGGGTGATGGGATTGTCTGCCAGATGCGGATAGGCGACATGACCCTGCACCCCGGCGATGGTGATTTCGACATTGACCGAACCGCGACGACCGATCTTCGCCATATCGCCCAGCCGATGCTGCGATGTCGGTTCCCCCACCAGGCAGAGATCTGGCACATGGCCGTGGCTTTCCATCCACTTCAGCACTTCCACCGTGCCGAAGGTCGCCGGCCCTTCCTCATCCCCGGTGATGATGAGGCTGAGGCTGCCCTTGTGATCGGGCATTGCCGATGCAGCGGCGACAAAGGCGGCAACTGCGCTTTTCATGTCCACCGCGCCGCGCCCGTGCAGCATGTCCCCGGCGATTTCGCCGGCAAAGGGATCATGCACCCAGCCACTGCCCGGCGGCACCACATCGGTGTGGCCGGCAAAGGCGAAGTGCGGGCCATTCGTCCCGCGCCGCGCGAAAAGATTTTCAATCGGGCCGTCCGGCGCCTCCCCGAACCTCAGCCGCCATACCGAAAAGCCGATGCTTTCCAGCGCCTGTTGCAGCACATCCATGGCGCCGGCGTCCGCCGGCGTGATGCTGGGGCAGCGCACAAGCTGTTGGGCAAGCGCCACCGGATCGATCGGGAAAGACTGGTCTTCGCTCATGCGCTGGACCTAGCGCGTTGCCGGACGATTGCAAGATCGCGCGTCAGGCAGGCCGTGGCTCGAACTGCTCGATCACCCAGGGCTCGGCATGGGCGGCGGCAATCCATTGCTGCATCCATGGATGGTCCAGCATCACCTGCATATATCGGGCAGCGGTATCGCTCACCGCGACGCTGTATGTGAGAAAACGGGTGACGACCGGGGCGAACATGATGTCCACCGCGCCGAATGCGCCGAACAGATAGGGCCCGCCATCGCCATGGCGTTCCCGCGCCAACTGCCACAGCGCGTCGATACGCGCGATATTGGCCTTCGCCGATGGGGACAGCACCGGCGTCGGCACGACATGGCGCAGGTTCATCGTGCATTCCTGCCTCAGCGGCGCAAAGCCGGAATGCATTTCCGCCGCCATGGAGCGGGCCATGGCCCGTGCTGCATCATCCTGCGGCCAGTAACGATCACGGCCGACGCGGTCCGCCAGCCATTCGACGATCGCCAGCGAATCCCACACGACGATGTCGCCGTCCCACAGCAACGGCACCTTCCCGCCCGCCGGGGCGAATTCATCATCATGGCGACGCTGCGACCAATCGTCATCATATAGCGGGACGACCAGCTCCTCGAACGGCAGGCCCGATTGCTTCAGCGCCAGCCAGCCGCGCAGCGACCAGGAAGAATAAGCCTTGTTGCCGATGAACAGCCGGATCATGCAGCCCGCCCTTCCCCGTTTTCAGTATTTCAGGCGAAAGCTGCCGCCACCAGCGCCGCGCGCAATTCGGCAATGCCGCCGCCCTTTTCGCTGGATGTAGCGATGATCTGCGGATGCGCGGCGGGATGAAGCCGGGCTTCGGCCTCCACCTGTTCACGCACCTGGGCAAGCGCTGTCGCCTTCACCTTGTCGGATTTGGTGAGCACAAGCTGATAGCTGACGGCCGCCGCGTCCATCATCTTCATCACTTCGCGGTCGACGTCCTTCAGGCCATGGCGGCAATCGACAAGCACCAGCGCGCGTTTCAGCACCGCACGCCCGCGCAGATAGTCGTTCACCAGAAAACCCCATTTGCGCACCACGTCGCGCGGGGCTTCGGCATAGCCATAGCCGGGCATGTCCACCAGCCGGAAGCTGAGGGGATCGCCCACATCGAAGAAGTTCAGTTCCTGCGTGCGGCCGGGCGTGTTGGACGTGCGCGCCAGCCCGTTGCGGCCGGTCAGTGCGTTGAGCAGCGACGACTTGCCCACGTTGGAACGGCCGGCAAAGGCAAGCTCCGGCACGTCCGGATCGGGCAGGAACTTCAGCGCCGGTGCCGATTTCAGGAAGGAGATCGGCCCTGCAAACAGCTTGCGCGCCGCTTCCATCTGGTCGGCATCGAATACCGCCTCTTCGGCCTTGCCCGTGCCCGGTGTTTCGCCGTCCGTCACTTCGCCGCTGCTTGCTTCATCAACGGATGACGGCTGTACAGCCACTTCTGCTGCAGGATGGTAAGCGTGTTGGAAACCACCCAGTAAAGCTGAAGGCCGGCGGCAAAGGGCGCCATGATCACCATGAACATCCATGGCATGATCGCGAACACCTGCTTCTGCACATCATCGGTAGGAGCCGGATTCAGTTTTTGCTGCAACCACATGGTGATGCCCAGCAGGATCGGAAGCACGCCGATGGCGATGATGTGCGGCGGGGTGAACGGCAGCAGGCCAAACAGGTTCACCGGCGTCATCGGATCGGGCGCGGAAAGATCCTTGATCCACAGGATGAAGGGCTGGTGGCGCATTTCGATCGTCAGCATCAGCACCTTGTAAAGCGCATAGAAGATCGGGATTTGCAGCACGATCGGCAGGCAGCCGGCCAGCGGATTGACCTTTTCCTGCTGGTAAAGTGCCAGGATTTCCTGCTGCTGGCGCGCCTTGTCGTCCTTGTGCCGTTCCTGGATCGCCTTCATCTTGGGCTGGAGCGCACGCATCGCCGCCATGGAGGCGAACTGCTTCTGCGCCACCGGGAACATCAGCCCGCGCACGATGATCGTCAGCAGGATGATCGCCACGCCGAAATTACCGACCATGCTGAACAGCCAGTGCAGCAGGTGGAAAATCGGCTTTTCAAACCAGTAGAACCAGCCCCAGTCGATCGCCTTGTCGAACTGTGCGATGCCCAGCGTGCTTTCATAACGGTCGAGGAGCTGCACTTCCTTTGCGCCGGCGAACAAATGGCTGGTGGTCGCCGTGGCCTTGCCGGGCAGCACCGTCGCCAGCGGCTGTGCGACATCCGCCTGATAATGGCTGCCATTGGCACGGAAGCCGGAATTGACCTGCGCCGCCCGGTCGGGAATCAGCGCCGTCAGCCAATATTTATCGGTAAAGCCGATCCAGCCGCCAGTGCTGGAGAAGCGCTCTCCCGCCGCGCCGGCCTTGTCCAGATCCTTGAAATCGACGCTGTAGTTGGCCTTGCCATCGAACACGCCGATCGGCCCGGTATGGATGGTCCAGGTGCCCTTGTCCTTGGAAACGCCATCACGCGAAACAAGCGTCCAGGAGCGCACCGCCACGGTCGCCGGACCGCGATTGACCATGCGCTGCGTCACCGTCAGCATATAGTCGTTGTCGATCAGCATCTCGATCTGGAACAGCTGGCCCTGGCCGTTGTCCCAGCTCAGCGTCACCGGGCGGCCCGGCTGAAGCGAAGGCGCGCTGGCCGTCCACATTGTATCGGGGCCGGGCAACGCCACGCCTTGGCCGGACCAGCCCATCTGCATGAAATAGGCATCGGCCGCACCGGCCGGCGACAGCAGGCGGATGGCCGGGGAATTGGCAGCAATGGTCTCGCGGTGCTTCAGCAGCACCAGATCGTCGATCCGCGCGCCCTTCAGGTTGATCGATCCCTGGACAGAGGGGGAGCGCACTGCAACACGCGGCGATTCGCCCAGCACGATCCGCCGGTCACGCATGGCAGCCGGGCCATCGGCCGCAGGATCGGCATTGGGCTGCGGCGTGGCGACCGTCTGCCCGTTTTCAACCTTCACCGTCTGCGGTGCGGAGGTTGGCGCCAGCCTGTCCGACAGCACGCTCCACCCGAACAGCACCAGCGCGGAAAGCACCAGTGCGACGATCATGTTACGCGAATCGGTCAAGCGACAGCGTCCTTCTTCAAATCTGGCCGGCCGGGTTCAGGGCACGGGATCGTGGCCGCTTCCCCCCCATGGGTGGCAACGCATGATCCGCCGGGCAGCCATCCAGCCACCCCGCACCACCCCATAGCGCGAGACGGCCTCGATCGCATAGGCGGAGCATGAAGGGCTGAACCGGCAGCTTGGCGGAAGCACCGCGGAAAGGGTGTATTGCCACAGGCGGATCAGCGCAACCACCAGCCGGCGTGTGAATGTCAGCCGGCCCGCCGCCGCCCGCACCGCAACGTCGGTGGCCGGGCGCTTCACGCCCGTGCCTTCCCATCGGCAGGTCCATTATTGCGGGCCCGGCCAAGGGCCTTGCGCAAATCCTTTTCCAGCGATGCGAAATCACGGCCGATTCCCCCGGCTCTGCCGATCATCACATGATCCGCCCCGGCAACGCCGGCTTCAGGCAATATGGCACGCGCAAGCGCACGAAAACGCCGCTTCATCCGGTTGCGGACAACGGCGTTTCCGATCTTCTTGGTGACGGTGAAGCCAATTCTCATGCCCGGATCGCCATCATCGCGTTCGCGAATCAGCAGGACAAAGCCCGGCATGGCGGCACGTTTCCCGGCGTTGGCGGCCAGGAAATCACGCCGCTGCTTCAATATTGTCAGGCAGACAGCCGCTTGCGGCCGCGCGCACGGCGGGCTGCCAGCACCTTGCGGCCGCCCGGCGTCGCAGAGCGGCTGCGGAAGCCGTGGCGACGCTTCCGAACGAGCCGGCTTGGCTGATAGGTGCGCTTCATCGCTCATCCCCGAATACAAGACCAATGGGTCAAAAAACCAAAATGGCCGGGGCACAGGCACCGGCCGGAATCGGAGGTGGGCGATAGGGCCAGAATGGCGAAAAGTCAATTGCGCAGCGGTTTTCGCCGCCGCCATAATCCGCGGTCGCACCATCGGCCGAGCCTTGGCCAGCGTTTTTTCGCCATGACATAGCGTCTTTTCATCCGCCGCGAGTTTCTGAGCAGCAGCGCAAGGCCAAGGGCAAATACCAGAATCCCGCCAGGACCGGGCAGCACCCCCACCGCCGGCGAAGCAACAATAAGCACCCCGCCCACGCACAGCAGGGCGATTCGCCTGATCTCCGGCCAGGAGATGCGGGGCGCGCCGCCACCGCCCGGCACAGGCGGGCATTTGCGGGACAAGGAAGGGGGAACGGCCGCCATTAAGTGCATGTGTGGCTGGCTGGCGGCTGCTTCAACCCACCGGCGGCGCTTGACCGGGCGCCTTGCGAGGCGCATCGACAGGATGACGCGCACACGCGTTCAAGCGTTGTTCAGGGTGGATATGGCAACCCTATGCCCGACCTGAGCATTTTATGTCCGGGCTGATTCATTGCAGGTGGTTCCGATGCGCTCCTTTGCCATAATGTCCGTCGCTGCACTGCTGGCACTGTCAGCATGCGCAACGCCTTTCCAGTCGCGCGTGTCGCGTTTCCAGCAGATGCCCGCTCCGCAGGGGCAGAGCTTCGTGATTCAGCCCCGTGACGAGAAAATGGCCGGCAGCCTTGAGTTCCGCCAATATGCCGATCTTGTCGCCCGGCAGTTGCAGGCGCAGGGCTATCAGCGCGCCGCCAGCGCGCAATCGGCCACCTTGATGGTCGACCTCGATTATGGCGTGAACAACGGCCGCGAAAAGATCGACACCCGCCCCGGCACCTATGGCCCATGGGGTCCGTGGGGCCCTTGGGGTCGCGGCTATTACAGCCGCTATTACTGGGGCGGCTGGTATGATCCCTTCGGCCCGTGGGATCAGCCCGAAGTCTATAGCTACACCGTCTATAACAGCTATCTGAAGATGCGCATCGTGCGCACCGGCAGCGGTGATCCGGTGTTCGAAGGCCGGGCAGAAGCGCAGACCCGCAACGACGCCCTACCCAATCTGGTGCCCAAGCTGGTGCAGGCGATGTTCACCAACTTCCCCGGCCATTCGGGTGAAACAGTGCAGGTCAGGATCGATGAGCCGCGCAAGCGCTGACACGCCAGACCAGTGACGAGGCGGGTGCAGGCCCCTCCTCCCGCCACGTAATGAAGGGCGGCATCCTGAAAGGGGCGCCGCCTTTTTCATGCCCACGCCAACGCCCCGCCGGCCCAGCCGATGCCCTGACGGCATAGCTAGTATTTTTTCGCGCTTGTCGGCTGGCGCTTATTGCGTAACGCTGGACCGCTTCAACAGGATGGGGATGGTGGCTTGACCGAAGGGCAGACCCGGCTGCGCACCTATATGGTGGTGATCGACGAGACGCGGGAAGCGCGGGTGGCCCTGCGCTTCGCTGCCCGGCGCGCGGTGAAGACCGGCGGCCATGTGCAGGTGCTGGCCGTCATTCCGCCGGCTGAATTCGTGCAATGGGGCGGCGTTCAGGCCGCGATGGAGGAAGAGGCGGAAGCACGCGCCCAGGGCCTGCTGGCGCAAGTGGCAGGCGAGATGATGGAGGAGGCGGGAGTCCGTCCTGCCATCATGGTGCGGCAGGGTGACCCCGCCGAAGTGACCATGCAGGTGCTGGACGAAACGCCCGATGTTCACGCGCTGGTGCTTGGCGCCGCCGCCAAGGGATCACCCGGCCCGCTGGTCAGCCATTTCACCAGCGAAGTGGTGGGGCAGTTGCGCTGCCCGGTGATGATCATCCCCGGCGGATTGAGCGACGAAGCATTGGACCGGCTGAGCTGATCGCAGCAGTGGGCCGGTGCTCAGCGGTTTGCCTGCCCCGCCACCTCAGCGCGTCGGCAATGGCGTGAAGGCGCCATCCGCACTGTCCGTGGCGGTATCGCCCGCATCATGGCCATCGGCGGTGTGAATGCCGCATTCGATCTTGTCCCAGCCCCGCCAGCGGCCGGCACGCGGGTCTTCACCCGGCTTGACGATGCTGGTGCAGGGCGCACAGCCGATCGACAGATAGCCCTGCGCCTCCAGCGGGTGACGCGGCAGGTCGTTCGCGGCGAAATAGGCGTCCAGCCGTGTCTTGTCCCAATCCGCCAGCGGATTGACCTTCAGCCGGCCGTCCTCGATCTCGAAGCGCGGCAGGCCCGCGCGCGTGCTGGACTGGAAGCCCTTGCGGCCTGAAATCCATGCCTCAACACCGTTCAGCGCACGCGCCAGCGGCTCCACCTTGCGTATCTCGCAGCAGCCATCGGGATCATAGCCATGGCGCATCCCTTCGGGGTCACGCTGTTCCAGCACATCGGCCAGCGGCTGGATGTTGCGCAACCCGGTCAGTCCCAGCCGCGCGACCAGTTCATCGCGATAGGTCAATGTTTCGGGAAACATCTTCAGCGTATCGACGAAGATCACCGGAGTCGCCGGATCGGCCTTTGCCACCATGTCGAGCAGAACCGCCGATTCGGTGCCGAAGGAAGACACCGCCGACACGCGCCCCGCGAGTTCGCCGCGCAACAGGTCGCGCAGCATGTCGGGCGCATCGACCCCTGCATAACGGGCGTTCAACGCATCGGCATCGGCCTGGGTGAAGGCCGGGCGAACGTCGATCATATCAATGGCACGCCCCGCATCAGCCATGACGCAGCTTCCACACCGGCGGGCGGCTGTCTGCCGCTGCCTGATAGACATAATCATAGCGGCCAAGCGCGCGTTCCACCGCCGCACCATCGAGCGGCGTGCGCGGATGGAAGGAATCGAAGCCGACGCGGCGCATATGCGGCAGCTGATCGACCAGAACGTCGCCCGTCGCACGCAATTCGCCGGTATAGCCCGCTTCGCGCAGGATACGCGCCGCCGAATAGCCGCGCCCGTCACGGAAGGTGGGGAAATCCACCTCCACCAGCCGCAGCCGCTCGATCAGCGGCAAAAGGCTGCGCACATCCTCGCCCGGCTCTATCCGCACGGCCGAAGCGTTGGACTGATCGAGGAAGGAATCGAGCGTCACCGCCGGCTCATCGGGCGGCGTGTCATCACGAAACCGCAGCGACTCAACCATAGACGGCCTCCTTGAACGGCTGGATGCCGACACGACGATAGGTGTCGAGGAAACGCTCCCCGGGCGTGCGAAGGGTGCGATATGTCTCGATCGCCTTTTCCAGCGCATCGACCACGCCGGTTTCGGTGAAGCCGGGGCCGATGATCTTGGCGAGGCTGGCGTCTTCCGCGCCCGATCCGCCCAGCAGCAGCTGGTAATTCTCTTCGCCCTTACGGTCGACGCCAAGGATGCCGATATGGCCGGCATGATGGTGGCCGCAGGCATTGATGCAGCCCGAAATCTTGATCTTCAGCTCACCCAGATCCTTCTGCCGCGCCGGATCGGCAAAGCGGCGGGTGATGTCCTGCGCCAGCGGGATGGAGCGGGCATTGGCAAGGCTGCAATAATCAAGGCCGGGGCAGGCGATGATGTCGGTCACGAGATCAAGATTGGCCGAAGCGAGGCCGGCGGCCTTCAGCTGCTGCCACAGCGTCTTCAGATCGGCCTTTTTCACATGCGGCAGAACAAGGTTCTGGGCATGGGTGACGCGCACCTCGTCAAAGCTGTAACGTTCCGCCAGATCGGCGACGATGTCGATCTGTTCGGCCGACGCATCGCCGGGGATGCCGTCCACCGGCTTCAGCGAAATATTGACGATGATATAGCCTGGTTTCTTGTGGGCATGGGTGTTCTGGTCCACCCATGCGGCGAATTCAGGATCGTCCAGCGCAACGTCATCCGCCAGACCGTCCTCAAACGCCGGATCGGCAAAAAAGCCGGCAATGCGTTCCAGCTCGGCAGCAGGCGGGTCGATGCCCAACTGCTTTACGTGAAGGAACTCCTCCTCCACCTGCCGGCGATACTCGTCAGCGCCGATTTCATGGACCAGTATCTTGATCCGCGCCTTGTAGATATTGTCGCGCCGGCCATAGCGGTTGTAAACGCGCAGGCACGCTTCAAGATAGCTGACATAATCCTCGACCGGCACGAAATCGCGGATCACCGGGGCAATCATCGGCGTGCGGCCCATGCCGCCGCCGACATAGACACGGAAACCGAGCGTGCCCTCTTCATTGCGGCGCAATTGCAGGCCGATGTCGTGCAGCTGGATCGCGGCGCGATCATCCTCGCTGCCGATCACCGCGATCTTGAACTTGCGCGGCAGATAGGTGAATTCCGGGTGAAAGGTCGACCATTGGCGCAGCAGCTCGGCATAGGGGCGCGGGTCGCCCACTTCATCGGCCGCGGCACCCGCATATTGGTCTGACGAGATGTTGCGGATGCAATTGCCGCTGGTCTGGATGGCGTGCATCTGCACGGTCGCCAGCTCTGCAAGAATATCGGGCGCATCAGCCAGCTTGATCCAGTTGTACTGGATGTTCTGGCGGGTGGTGAAATGGCCATAGCCCTTGTCGTATTTGCGCGCGACATGGGCCAGCATGCGCATCTGCCGGGATGACAGCACGCCATAGGGCACCGCCACGCGCAGCATATAGGCGTGAAGCTGGAGATAGAGGCCGTTCATCAGCCGCAGCGGCTTGAACTGGTCCTCCGTCATTTCCCCCGCCAGCCGGCGGTTCACCTGATCGCGAAACTCCTCGACACGGGTGTCGACGATTTGCTGGTCATATTCATCGTAACGATACATCAGATCACCCAGTTTCCGGCATTGGGATCTGCCGGCCTGATCGACAGATCCGGCCGCACGGTTGGCCCGAGGGCACGGATCCGGTCCTTGATATGCGCGGGGCGCGGGCCGTCAGGCCCCTGTTCGGCAGAAATGACATAGGGCACGTTCACGCGGCGCGCGCCTTCTTCCGCCGCGGCGATCGCCTCGCCATGTTCACCGACATCCACGGCTTCGGCGACATGGCGGGACCAGCCATTGCCCGTCCACCATATCACATCGCCCGTCTTCAGGTCATTTCCGGTCAGGATCTTCACGCACGCGCCCCTAAAGCTTCCGCAGCCGCCGCCCATTGGCCCAGCTTTTCCTGGGCGTCGGACAACAGCACAACTTCGCCGACGACGATGATCGCCGGGCTTTTGACCTGTTCGCGATCCACCAGATCACCCAGATCGGTCAAGAGCGTTCTCATCGCGCGGCTGCCTTCCAGCGTGCCGCGTTCCAGCACCGCAACCGGCATTGCCGGGGAAACGCCATCGGCGATCAGCTTGTCGGCAATGTCCTGCGCGGTGGCAACGCCCATGTAGATCACCAAGGTCCGCCCCTGCCCGGCAAGGCCCGACCAATCCTGGTCGGACAGGCCCTTGCACTGGCCGGCGACGAAGCTGACCGCGCTGGAATGATCGCGATGGGTCAAGGGCAGCATCGCTTCGGCCGCGCAGCCAAGCGCCGCCGACACGCCGGGCACGACCTCCACCGCAAGTCCCGCGGCGCGCACTGCCTCCACCTCTTCGCCGCCGCGCCCGAAGACGAAAGGATCGCCACCCTTCAGCCGGACGACAATCGCACCGGTCTTCACATGGGCGACGACCAGCGCATTGATCGCATCCTGCGGCAGGGTGTGGCGCGCCCGCTTCTTGGCGACCGAAATGCGCTGTGCGCCGGGTGGCGCATATTCCAGCACGCGTGGATCGATCAGCCCGTCATGCACCACGACATCGGCCGATTTCAGCGCCTCGACCGCGCGCAGTGTCAGCAGGCCCGGATCGCCTGGCCCGGCGCCGACAAGGATCACCTTGCCGCGCGACTGAGGGTCGAGTTTATTTTCCATCTTCCCCTGATGAAACAAAGCCGGCCAGATCGCAAACGAGGCTTTGTTGGCGATGGCCTAGAACAGCTTCACGCCCCTTGCGGACGAACAGGCGGGCGGCGGCGATCAGCTGCCGGCGGCGCGCATCGCCGCCCCCATGGCGCGAACCGCCGCGATCTTGGCTTGCAGCGGCGCCCAGTCATCCCGTTCGGCGATTGCCTGCCATATCGCCTCCACCTCATCGATGTGCATCGAACAGGGGCCGGCGCCGTGGAAATAATCGGGCGCTTCGGCAAAACGTGGTGCATATTCGGACAGGATGGCAATGAAATCGCGGAACTCGGCCCGGTCATAAGTGGCATCTTCGGGGCTTGGGCCACGCCGGCGCCCACCGAACCAGTCGAAGAAAAAGCGGTCCAGCCCAATGCGCGATTGGGCGAGCGCCTTTTCCATCGCCTGGATCAACGCAAGATCGGCCTGTTCGCCGCGTGATTGCACGCCAAGCCGACGGAGCAGCGCCGCCACCATCGCCCGTTCATAATGAGCGGGAAACTGGTCGAACACCGGCTGAAGCGTCTCCGGCGCGGTAACAAGACACAGCGCGCGGGCAAGCTGCAACAGGTTCCAGTGCAGCGCCTCCGGCTGGCGGCCGAAGCTGTAAAGGCCGTTATGATCGAAATAGGCGGCGGTGAAATCAGGCGCCCATGTCGGCGTGAACCGCCATGGCCCGTAATCGAAACTTTCGGCGGTGATGGAGATATTGTCGGTATTCAGCACGCCATGGACGAACCCCGCCGCCATATAGGAGGCGACGAGCCCTGCCGCGCCGCGCACAGCATGATCCATCAGCCGCACCGGCCCGTCCGCCAGGCCGGGCGTGTCATCCAGCAGATATTCAAGGCTGTAGTCCACCAGCCGGGCCATGGCAGCCGCATCGTCGACATAGGCAAGCCGCTGGAAGGTGCCATAACGGATATGGCCATGGTTCAGCCGCACCAGCACGGCGGAGCGGGTGGGCGAAGGCTCGTCATTGCGGTGCAGCGATTCGCCCGTTTCGACGATGGAAAAGGTGCGCGATGTGTTGACGCCAAGCGCCTCCAGCATTTCGGTGGCCAGCACCTCGCGCACCGCGCCCTTCAATGTCAGCCTGCCGTCGCCGAATCGGCTGTAGGGCGTCTGCCCCGATCCCTTGGTGCCAAGGTCCATCAGCCGTCCGTCGCGATCGCGCAGCTGCGCGAACAGAAAACCGCGCCCGTCGCCCAGATCGGCATTATAGCTGCGGAACTGATGACCGTGATAACGCAGCGCCAATGGCTGTTGCAGACTGCCGGGCAGCGGCTGGAAACGACCGAAATGCGCAATCCACGCTTCATCATCCAGATCCGCCAGCCCCACCTCCGCCGCCGCACTGTCGTTGCGGAAACGCAGGATGTGCTGCGGGAAGGCCGCCGGCGTCACCTCGTCATAAAAGGCGCTGCCCAGCGTCAATATGCTGGTTTGCGGGGCAAAGGCGGCATCGCCTTTATGATCGCGAAGGGGTGAAGCATCTGTCATGAATGTCGATATGGGCAACGAACAGCGAGATTGAAACCGTGCTGGAAGATCAACAGGCGCCGTGGACCGATGGTTTCTGGTGGTCCGGCGACGGGCTGAGGCTGCATTATCGCGATTATCCCGGTCCGGCGGATCGGCCGCCGCTGCTCTGCCTGCCCGGCCTCACCCGCAACGCCCGCGACTTCGAAGGGCTGGCTGCGCGGCTGGCGGGGCAATGGCGGGTGATTGCCGTCGATCTGCGCGGGCGGGGGGAAAGCGCCTATGCCCGCGATCCGCTGTCTTATGTGCCGCTGACCTATTTGCAGGACATAAAGGCGCTGCTGGATGAACTGCAACTGCCGCGCGTGGTGGCTGTCGGCACATCGCTGGGCGGACTGCTGGCGATGCTGATCGGCGCGGCCGATCCGGGCCGGCTGGCCGGCGTGGTGCTGAACGACATCGGCCCCGACATAGAGGCGACGGGACTTGCGCGGATCCGGGGCCATGTCGGCGTCAGCCGCAACTGGCCGACATGGATTCACGCCGCGCGCGACCTCGCGGCCGACAATGCCGCCGCCTTTCCCGATTACCGGCTGGAAGACTGGCTGATATTCGCCAAAAGGCTGTGCAGGCTGACGCCCGCCGGCCGTGTCGTCCTTGATTATGACATGAAAATCGCCGAGCCGTTTCGTCTGCCCGGCGGCGAAAACGGCGTGGACCTGTGGCCGGCGCTGGATGCGCTGAAAAACCTGCCTACGCTGCTCGTGCGCGGTGCGCTTTCCGACATATTGAGCGCGCGGACGGCCGCACGGATGCGCCGGCACTTGCCGCACATGCACTATTGCGAACTGCCGCGCACAGGCCATGCGCCAACGCTGGAGGAACCACAGGCCGCCGCAGCCATCGATGCGCTGTTGGACGAGCTGTTGCTTGCGAACGGCGGATAGCCGCGATAATCTGCCGTTCGTGACATGGGCTGCCCGTCAAGGGCATGACGCGACCTTGCAGACGCCGCGCCTTTTTCTGCGCGCTTTTGCCGGCGCCTTCGCCTATATGTCGTCGCTGCATTGTTTGAAGGGGTTTGATACGCGTGTTCAAGGGGATTCAGCCGATCCGCTATGCCGGCAGGGAAATGCTGCCGTTGATCGAAGGCGGAAAAGGCGTCGCCGTGAGCAATCACGCTTCTTCCGGTGCATGGGCGGCTGCCGGCGGCATCGGCACCATTTCCGCCGTCAATGCCGACAGCTACGACCCTTCTGGCCGTATCATCCCCCAGGTCTATCATGAACTCAGCCGGCGCGGCCGGCATGAGGAGCTGATCGAATATGCCATCGACGGCGCGGTGGAACAGGTGCGCCGGGCGTGGGAAATCGCCAGCGGACGCGGCGCGATAAACATCAACGTACTGTGGGAAATGGGCGGCGCACAGCGGGTGCTGGAAGGCGTGCTGGAACGCACGCGCGGCCTCGTCACCGGCGTCACCTGTGGTGCCGGCATGCCCTATCGCCTGTCGGAAATCGCTGCCCAGCACCAGGTCCATTATCTGCCGATCATTTCATCGGCCCGCGCCTTTCGCGCATTGTGGAAGCGCGCCTATTCCAAGGCGGCCGAATGGCTGGGCGCGGTGGTTTATGAAGATCCGTGGCTGGCCGGCGGGCATAATGGCCTGTCGAACGCCGAAGACCCGCTGAAACCGCAGGATCCCTATCCGCGCGTGCGTGAACTGCGCGCGACGATGCGCGAAGGCGGCATTCCCGACGATGTGCCGATCGTGATGGCCGGCGGCGTCTGGTTCCTGCGCGAATGGCAGGACTGGATCGACAATCCGGAGCTGGGCACCATTGCCTTTCAGTTCGGCACGCGCCCGCTGCTGACGCGCGAAAGCCCGATTCCGGAAGAATGGAAGAACCGGTTGATGACGCTGGAGCCGGGCGACGTGCTGCTGCACCGTTTCTCACCCACGGGCTTTTATTCCAGCGCAGTGCGCAACACTTTCCTGCGGTCGCTTGAAGGCCGTTCAAACCGTCAGATCGCCTTTTCGAACGAGGCGGTGGGCGATCATCAGTTCGAACTGGATGTCGGCGTGCGCGGGCGCAAATATTATGTGACGCAGGGCGACCTGCTGCGCGCGCGCGAATGGTTCGGCCATGGCTTTACCGAAGCATTGAAAACGCCGGACAACACGCTGGTGTTCGTCACGCCCGATGAACGCGCGATCATCCGCAAGGATCAGGCGGATTGCATGGGCTGCCTCAGCCAGTGCGCCTTTTCGTCCTGGGCGGACAATGAAGCCAATTCGACCGGCCGGCTTGCAGACCCGCGCAGCTTCTGCATCCAGAAGACATTGCAGGATATCGTCCATGGCGGCGACGTCGAAAACAATCTGATGTTCGCCGGCCATGCCGCCTATCGGTTCAAGCAGGACCCATTTTATTCAAACGGGTTCGTGCCGACGGTAAAGCAACTGGTCGACCGGATCGTTACCGGCGACTGAGCCCGGCAGCGCATGACTGGCCCGCCGATCGCCGGCCAGTCAGCCAATCGCCGGCCCTTCAATCAGATGGCCGGCTGACCGCGCGGGGCATGGGGCATGTGAGGCCCCTGCCCGGGGCATGTGAGGCCCCTGCCCGTTACTGGCGGGATCAACGCCGATCAATCCATTTCATAGGCGCGTTCACCATGGCTGGTAATGTCCAACCCGTCATATTCCGCCTCCGCATCCACCCGCATCGGCCAGAACAGCGCCACGCCGCGCGCAATGCCAAAGCTGGCGATGGCAGACCATAGGGCGACCACGCCAACCGCCAATAGCTGAACGCCCAGCTGGTGCAGCGCCGTCATGCCTCGGGCAAGGCCGACGCCGCCCATGGCGCGGGTTGCGAACAGGGCGAGCAGCAACGATCCCACCATGCCGCCGACGCCATGGACGGCGAACACGTCCAGCGAATCATCGACCCGCAGCCGATGCTTGATGAACAAAACCGCCGCAAAGCAGACCAGGCTGCCGATCACGCCCAGCGCAATGGCACCACCCGCGCCGACGAAACCGGCCGCAGGGGTGATCGTCGCCAGCCCCGCGACCGCGCCGGTGACGACGCCGACCGAGGTCGGCTTGCCGATCTTGATCCGCTCCGCCGCGATCCAGGTCAATGCCGCCGCACTTGCCGCCAGATGGGTGGCCAGGATGGCGGATGCGGCACCGGCACCGGCGGCCAGTGCGGAACCGCCGTTGAAGCCGAACCAGCCGACCCACAACATGCCGGCGCCGGCCATGGTCAGCGCCGGGCTGTGCGGCGGGATAAGGGTTTGCGGAAAGCCGCGCCGCTGCCCGATCATCATCGCCGTCACCAGCGCGGAAATGCCGGCCGTGGTATGAACGACGATGCCACCGGCAAAATCCAGACCGCCCATCTGCGCCAACCAGCCGCCGCCCCACAGTCAGTGAGCGGCGGGCAGATAGACGATCAGCAGCCACAGCATCGAAAAGCCCATCACCCAGCCGAAACGGACACGTTCAGGAAAGGCGCCGACGATCAGTGCCGGGGTGATGATGGCAAAGGTCATCTGGTAAAGCGCAAAAACATTTTCGGGAATGGCTATGCCGGCCCGCACCGGGGCCAGCGCCCCCAGAAAGGCATTGCCCAGCCCGCCGATCCACGCATTGCCGGTGCCGAACACAAGGCTGTAGCCACAGATCGCCCAGATCAGTGATGCACCGCAGGCAATGGAAAAACATTGCATCAGGATGGACAGGAAATTGCGCGCCCTGACCAGACCGCCATAGAAAAGCGCAAGGCCGGGCAGCGTCATGAACAGCACCAGTGCGCTGGTGGTCAGAATCCATGCCGTGTCACCACTGTCAGGCCTGATCACGGGCAGCGCAGCCGCCTGCGCCAAGGCCGGGGTTGCAACGAACAGCAGCAGCACCGCCGTAACGGCGGCATGGATTTTTTTACGCATAGGCACCCATCCCCTGCCGGCGCACCGGCCGGACGGGCCTTGCTATGGATTCATCGTAAAACTGGCAAGGGGGTTGGGCTGAAATCCGCGCTTGTAGCTGAAATCCGCGCTTGTAGCTGAAATCCGCGCCTGTAAATGTCATTTCATGCGCTTGCCCGGCTATCAACAGGACCGGGCAGCAGACGCAAACTGGCCGGGGAAACCGCCCCCGGCCTATCATTCGTCAATCATAATGGCGGCGGCCGTCGCGATCCACCCAATAGCGGTTGCCGCGATCGTCGCGATACCATTGGCGGCCATCCTTGTCCTTGTTGAGCGCGCCGACAATCGCACCGCCGGCAGCACCTATCGCAGCACCTTCGGTCGTGCTGATGCCCGGCACCGCCGCGCCGACCACGGCACCACCCGCACCGCCTATCGCCGCGCCGCGTCCCACGGGACTGGAACAACCGGCGGCACCAACGGCAAGCGCCAGTGCGGCACACGCAAGATGCTTTTTCATGGCCTTTTCTCCTGCTCCACAGCGGGTCGGTTAGCGGTAATGGCGCCGCCCATGTTTATCGACCCAATAGCGGCGGCCGCGATCGTCACGGTGATAACGGTGGCCGTCCTTGTCCAGCGCGCCGATCACCGCACCGCCGGCACCGCCGATCAGCGCCCCTTCACCGACACCCAGACCGGGTATGATCGCGCCGGCCACGGCGCCGCCAGCGGCACCGATTGCGCCATTTCGTACCGCCTTCTTGCCGTCTGCAAGCGCGGGGGATGCGATCAACAGCGCGCTGCCGAGAGTGATGGCCAGTGCCGTTGCTGCCTTGCGTGGCATGTTCGTCCTCCAACATCATATTGCCAGTCACCAACGCCGCAGCGACCGGAATCGTTCCGGGTCCCGGATTGACCATCACCAGCAGCAGAGGAGGATCAGGCCCAGCCTTCCAGCACCTGATCGGGCGGGCGGTGACCGTCGCTCCACACCCTTATGTTGGCGATCACCTTTTCGCCCATCGCCAGCCGCCCCTCGAACGTCGCCGAGCCGAGATGCGGCAGCAGCACGACATTGGGCATGGCCAGCAGCCGCGAATCGACCGCCGGTTCATGTTCGAACACGTCGAGCCCCGCGCCGGCGATCCGCTGGTCCTGCAGCGCGTCGATCAGCGCCGCTTCATCGACCACCTCACCGCGCGCGGTGTTGATCAGATAGACATGGCGCTGCATCAGCCGCAGCCTTTCGGCATTGATCAGATGATGCGTATCGGGCGTGTGCGGGCAATGGATGGAGATGATGTCGACACGGCTGACCATCGCATCCAGCGTCGGCCACCATGTTGCCTCCAGCCCGCGTTCCACCGCTTCGGGAAGACGGCGGCGGTTGTGATAATGGACGGCAAGGCCGAAGGCGCGCGCACGGGCGGCAACCGCCTGGCCGATGCGCCCCATGCCGATGATGCCCAGCCGCTTGCCGGTGATGCGGTGGCCAAGCATGTGGCATGGGCTCCACCCCTGCCAGCCGCCGTCCAGAATCAACCGCACGCCTTCGGCCAGCCTGCGCGGCACCGACAGGATCAACCCCATCGTCATGTCGGCGGTATCCTCGGTCAGCACGCCTGGCGTGTTGGTGACGATGATGCCGCGCCGCCGCGCCGCCTGCAGGTCGATATGGTCGGTGCCATTGCCGAAATTGGCCACCAGCCTCAGCCCGGCGCCTGCCTTGTCCAGCAATGCGCCGTCGATCTCGTCCGTCAGCGTCGGCACCAGCACGTCGGCGCGCGCCACCGCATCGGCAAGGCGCGCGGCATCGAACGGGGTGTCGTCAAGGTTCAGTTCGACATCGAACAGTTCGGCCAGCCGCGTCTCCACCGATTCGGGCAGGCGGCGCGTGACGATCACCTTCGGGCGGCGCGGGCGTTCGCTGGCAGTCATGCTGCTGCTATTGGCGCTTGCCGGTTGATCGTCAAGACACGCGGCACCATGGCTTGCAGCGTGCGTTCAGTTGGGACATGGGAAGATCGACGCCCCCGATCGCCCTGTTGCTGGAGTTTTCCAAACCATGCGTATCTGGCCCGCAATTCTGCTTGGCGCGATAGCCACCGCATCCGTTGCGCAACCGGCCAAGCAACCCGCCCTGCCGCGCGATGCGGTGGAGGGGCTTTCCGGCCTGCCGACCCCGCGCTTCGTGTCGTTGAACACCACCCGCGCCAATATGCGCACCGGGCCGGGGGAGCGTTACCCGATCACCTGGGTTTACCAGCGGCGCGGCCTGCCGCTGAAGGTGGTCAAGGAATATGGCATCTGGCGCGAAGTGATGGACCCGGATGGCGCAAAGGGCTGGCTTCACCGCAACATGATCGGCGGGCAGCGCACGGCAATGGTGCGCAACGGCGTGCAGGCGCTGCGTGCCCGGCCGGACGATGCGGCGCGGATATTGTGGCGGGTGGAACCGGGGGCGATCGGCACGCTGAGCGATTGCCGCAGCAACTGGTGCCGCGTGTCGATCGGCAGCCGCAGCGGCTATATCCGCTATGAAGCGCTGTGGGGCGTCGAACCCGGCGAGAATTTCGACTGACAGGCGGGAAATGGCTGGGGAACAGGCGGGTCATCCGCTTCCCCCTCCGTCTCACGCCAGCAGCAGCTCCGCATCCTTGGCATGGCCAAGAAAGCTGATGAGCCCACCTGCATGGATACGATCGTCCAGATCGATCATCGACATGCCGGTCAACGCCATGCCACTTTGGCAGACCACCACGTCCACGCCCATTTCAATCGCCATGCCCAACAGGTCGTGTATCGCCGGCAATCCACCGGCGGTGAACCGCTGATCCTCGAACCACTGGAACTCGGGGTCCACCGCACGCACCGCCTCGGCATGGAAACAGACCGACACCGTACGGCCCAGCGCCGCGCTGCTGTTGGCAATGGCAAGAGCGGCATGAAGCCTGTCATGCGCGATGGAGCCGATGACGATGGCAAGCGGTCGCATGGTCATTTTCCCTCTCCACAGGCGGGGCAGGACGGATCGGCCGGCAGGGTGAGCGTGCGGACGCGAAAGCCGATCGCATCGAACAGCGCCAGCCTGCCCGCGCTGTCTTCGCCAAAGCCGGTGATGATGCGGATCGCCTCCAGCGCCGCCCAGGTGCCGATCACGCCGGTCAGTGCGCCGATAACGCCCTGTTCGGCGCAGCTCTGCTCCTCGCGGGCCGGATCATGGCCAACGAAGCAGCGATAACAGGGCTTGTCCTTTTCCCAACCGCGAAAGGTGGCGATCTGCCCTTCGAACTGGCCGACGGCAGCCGATACCAATGGTATGTGCAGTGCCAGCGCGGCATCGGCCACCACCAGCCGGGTGGCAAAATTGTCGCAGCCGTCCACCACCACATCATGGCCAACCAGCATGGCTTCGGCATTGGCGGCATCGATCCGTGACTCCACCGGCATCACCATGACGTCGGGGTTCAGCCGGGCGACGGCCGCTGCCGCCGCATCCACCTTTGGCGCGCCGACATCGGCGGTGGTGAACAGCACCTGCCGCTGAAGATTGGACAGCGCCACCTTGTCGTCGTCGATCACCGTCAGCCGGCCGACACCGGCGGCAGCCAGATACTGGATCACCGGCGACCCGATGCCGCCGGCGCCGATCACCGCGACCCGCGCATCAAGCAACGCCTGCTGGCCGGCGCCGCCAACCTCCTTGAGGATGATGTGCCGCGCATAGCGATCCAGCTGATCGTCGCTGAGCGTCATTGCGCCGGTTATCGCCCGGTTGACCCGAAGCCGCCGGTGCCGCGCACGGTTTCGTCCAGCGCCGTCACTTCGGCGAAATGCGCGCGCTGCACCGCCGCCGGCACCAGCTGCGCGATTCTGTCGCCGCGCGCCACGTCAAAAGGCTCGCTGCCCAGATTGGCAAGGATCACCTTCACTTCGCCGCGATAATCGGCGTCGATCGTGCCGGGCGTGTTGAGGCAGGTGACGCCATGCTTCAGCGCAAGGCCTGAACGCGGGCGCACCTGCACTTCATAGCCTTCGGGAATGGCGATGGCGAAGCCGGTGGCAATCGCCCGCCGCTCCCCCGGCGCAAGCGTCACCGCTTCGGCCGAAACGACGTCCAGCCCGGCGGCATGGGCCGTGGCATAGGCGGGCAGCGGCAGGCCGGCGCCATGTTCCAACCGCTTCAGGCGAATATCAATCACGGCCGTCGGCACCGGGCTGGCTGTCGAAGACATCGGCTATTTTCTCCGCAAGGCGATGGGCGACATCCTGCTTGGAAAGGCGTTCCCAGCTTTCGATCCCCGATTGGGTGACAAGATGGACATTATTGTCATCCCCCCCCATCACATCGCCGGTCACATCATTGGCGACAATCCAGTCGCACCCTTTTTTCACCCGCTTGATCGCCGCATGGGCAAGCAGATCGTCGGTTTCGGCAGCAAAGCCGATCACCAGCCGGGGGCGGCTGTCGCAAGTCGAAACCCGCGCCAGAATATCGGGATTTTCAAAAAGATGCAGCCGTGGCGCCCGGGCGGCAGCATCCTTCTTGATTTTGGCCGGGCTGGCTTCGGTCCGCCAGTCCGCCACCGCCGCCACCATCACCGCGACATCAGCGGGAAGCGCTGCATCCACTGCATCGGCCATTTCGCGCGCGGTTTCCACATCCACCCGGTCCACACCCGGTGGGGTTGCCAGTGTCACCGGCCCGGCAATCAGCGTCACATCTGCGCCAAGCGCTGCCAGCGCCCCGGCAATGGCAAAACCCTGCTTTCCCGAAGACCGGTTGGCAATATAGCGCACCGGATCGATCGGTTCATGTGTCGGCCCGGCGGTAACGATCACCCGCCGCCCGCGCAGCCGCTGCACCGGTGGTGACGGCAATGACGGCGGCATTTCCGCAATGGCAGGAACGGCAGGCTGTCGCCCGCCCAGCATCCGCAGGATTTCGTCCAGTACCGCCTGCGGTTCAGGCAGGCGACCGGGGCCATATTCGCCGCAGGCCATTTCGCCCTCTGCCGGCTCCATCACCGTCACGCCGTCGCCGCGCAGCGTCTCCACATTGCGGCGGGTGGCGGGGTGCAGCCACATGCGGACATTCATCGCCGGCACCGCCAGCACCGGCTTGTCGGTGGCCAGCAGCAGCGTGGCGGCAAGATCATCGGCATGGCCGCCGGTCATTTTCGCCAGCAGATCGGCGCTTGCCGGACAGACGACGACAAGATCGGCATCGCGGCTGAGCTGAATATGCCCCATCTCAGCCTCATCCTTCAGGTCCCACAGGCTGGTGAAGACCGGCTGGCCGGAGAGCGCGGCAAGCGTCATCGGCGTGACGAAATGCGCCCCACCATCGGTCAGCACGCAACGCACGCCCATGCCGGCCTTGCGGATCAGGCGGATCAGTTCGCACGCCTTATAGGCGGCGATACCGCCACCGACGATGAGGAGGATGCGCTTGTCCGCCATCACCCTATCCTAGAAGCGCCATCGCCCCGGCGCCAGCGGCAAGGCCGACCAGCCCGGCCAGAAGATAGAGGCGAAGCTGGCCGACGCGCACGACCTCGATGCGCGGCAACGGCGGCGGCGGTGGCGCCGCACCTTCCGCCGGGAAGCGCTGCTCGATTCGGCGGACGAGGTCGGGCAGCCCCGCCAGCGTCCGCAGGTCGCGGGTCAGCCGCTCGGCAATGGCCGCCTCCGGTCCCAGTTCGTCACGCAACCATTCGCGCACAAAGGGTTCGGCCGTTTCCCACATGTTGATGTCGGGATCGAGCGCAGTCGCCACGCCTTCCACCATCACCATCGTCTTTTGCAGCAGCAGCAGATGCGGCTGGGTGGGCATGTCGAAATCGCGGGTGATGCCGAACAGCCCGTCCAGCATCTGCCCCACCGAAATATCCTTCACCGGCAGACCGCGAATCGGCTCCCCCACCGCACGCAGCGCAGTGGTGAACTCGGCCAGATTGTGATGGGCGGGGACATAGCCCGCTTCGAAATGGATTTCCGCCACCCGCGCATAATTGCCGGTGATGAGGCCATAGAGGATTTCCGCCAGCCACAGCCGCGCGCGCCGGTCGATGCGGCCCATGATGCCGAAATCGATCGCCGCCAGCCGGCCATCGGCAAGCGCGAACAAATTGCCCTGATGCAGATCGGCATGGAAAAAGCCGTCGACGATCGCCTGCCGCAGAAAGGCGCTGACCAGCTGGGCCGCCAGCATGCGCAGATCATGGCCGGCGGCGACCAGCGCGGCACGATCCGCCAGCTTGATTCCGTCGATCCATTCCAGTGTCAGCACCCGGCGGGCAGTGCGGCTCCAGTCGATCTCGGGCACGACGAAGCCGAGTTCGGCCTGCATCGATTCGCCCAGTTCGGAGGCGGACGCCGCCTCGCGCCGCAGGTCCAGCTCGCGCGCCGTCCACTGGCGGAAGGCGGCAATCACCAGCCGGGGGCGCAGCCTTGCCGCCTCGCCGCCCATCGCCTCCACCTGGGCGGCAGCCCATTCATAGGTTTCGATGGCGCGGGCGAACTCCTCCTCCACCCCGGGGCGCAGCACCTTCACCGCCACCCGCCGGCCGTCGGCCGTCACCGCGCGATGCACCTGCGCGACCGAGGCGGCACCCACCGGCTCCGGATCGATGGAAGCGAACAAGGCCTCTACCGGCTTTTCCAGCGCCTGTTCGATGGCGGCGCGGATTTCGGCAAAGGGGGCCGGCGGCAGCGCATCCTGCAGGCGCAGCAGGTCGCGCGCGGCCTCCTCCCCCACCAGATCGGGGCGGGTGGCCAATGCCTGCCCCAGCTTGATCGCGGCCGGGCCGATCGCCTGAAACGCATCGGCATAGGCGGGCTTGTCCGGCACGCGGGCGCCGAATCTGGCAATGCGGCACAACAGCCGCACGCGCGGCGGCGCCAGTGGATCACGCTCTATCCCGCGCAGCGCGCCATGGCGTGCAAGGGTGCGGCCCCAGCGGATCAGCCGGGCAAGGTGGATCAGCGTCGCGGTCAAATCTTCCAGCCGCCGTGAATGGCCACAAGGCCGCCCAGAATCGGTTCGGCGGAAACGCTGACGAATCCGGCATCGGCAATCATCGCCTTGAACGTCGGCATGTCCGGGAAACGGCGGATCGATTCGATGAGATAGCGATAGCTGTCGGCATCCCTGGCGACCATTTCACCGATGCGTGGCACCAGATGATGCGAATAGGCATCATAGACCTGGGCAAAGCCGGGCCATTCGGTGGTGGAAAATTCAAGGCAATAAAAACGCCCGCCGCGCTTCAGCACACGGTGCGCTTCCTTCAGCGCGGCCGGAATATCTGTCACGTTGCGAATGCCGAAGGCGATCGTATAGGCATCGAAGCTGCGATCGGGGAACGACAGCCTTTCGGCATTTTCCTCTGCCCACAACAGCCCGTCGACATGCCGTTCGGCCGCGCGCTTCATCCCCACTTCCAGCATGGCGGCATTGATGTCGGCCACAGTCACCTGTGCGCCATGGCGCGCCATGCGAAAGGCGATATCGCCGGTGCCGCCGGCCATGTCGAGGATAGCCTCGCCGTCCCTTGGCTTCACGCGGCGAACGAACCTGTCCTTCCACAGCCGGTGCTGCCCGGCGGACATCAGGTCGTTCATCAGGTCGTAACGCGACGCCACGCTGCGAAAGACATCGCCTACCCGGCGGGTCTTTTCCTCGGGGCTGACCTGCTCATAGCCGAAGGATACTTTTTCCATGGCCCCGCTGTAGAACATTTAGCCGAAAAGTGGGAAGGCGCTTTTCGTCCCTGGCTGCCAGACGCAGGCTTGAGCAGCCGCGCAGCCGCGCCTAAGGCTTGGCCATGCCCGAGCTTCCCGAAGTCGAAACCACCGTGGCCGGCCTCAGGCCCGTGCTTCAGGGCCACCGGCTTGTGCGGGTGGAGCCGCGCCGCGCCGATCTGCGCCGCGCCATTCCAGCCGATCTGCGCCAGCGATTGACCGGCGCATGCGTCACGGCGCTGGGGCGCCGCGCCAAATATGGGCTGATCGACACCGATCGCGGCGATACGCTTATCTTCCACCTCGGCATGTCAGGGCGCTGGCGGATCGCACCCGATGCCATCGGCGCGCATGATCATCTGCTGATCGAAACCGATGCCGGGCTTGTCCTTGCACTCAATGATCCGCGCCGGTTCGGCTCGCTTGATCTGGTGCGCAGTGATTCGGTGCAGGATTATCCGCCCTTTGCCGCCCTGGGGCCGGAACCGCTCGGCCCTGATCTGACCGCAGGCCACCTTGCCCGTGCCTTCGCCGGACGATCGGCGCCGGTCAAGGCGCTGCTGCTCGATCAGCGAATCGTCGCGGGACTCGGCAATATCTATGTGTGCGAGGCACTGAACATGGCGCGCATCCGGCCCGACACGCCCGGCGGCACTCTTTCGCCTGCCCAGCTGAAGCGGCTGGTCGAATCGATCCGCGACGTGCTTGGCCGCGCGATCGAGGCGGGCGGATCCACACTGCGCGACTATGCCCGGCCCGACGGCCAGCTGGGCTATTTCAGTACCCAGTTCCGGGTATATGGCCGCGAGGGGGAGGCCTGCTCATGCGGAGGAATCGTCGAGCGTACGGTCGATTCCGGCCGGTCCACCTTCTGGTGCCCGAAATGCCAGAAATAGTGCGGACATTTGCCATGAAATGCCGCTTGCCCGTTGACCGCGCGCGCCTTCGGGACTAAGGAGCGCGCTTTCCGGCGCGGGTCTTCCTTGCGCCACAATGTTTTTTGCGTCCGCCGCAGGTGGATCGGCTCAGAAAGATCGAGGGTTAATTCTATGGCGAATACGCCCCAGGCCAAGAAGCGCATCCGTCGCAACGACCGTCGCGCCGACATCAACAAGGCGCGCGTCAGCCGGATTCGTACCTTTGTGAAAAAGGTTGAAGCGGCGATCAGCGCCGGCGCGAAGGACGAGGCGCAGGCCGCCCTGCTCGCCGTCCAGCCGGAACTGCAGCGTGGCGTTTCCAAGGGCATCATTCACCGCAACACCGCTTCGCGCAAATTTTCGCGCCTCACAAAGGCGGTCGGCGCCATCGCCTGAACCGTCATCAGGCCGCCATACGGCCAAGCTATGGAAATACCGCGATTCGCGGTTGGGGCCCCTTCTGGGGCCCTTTGTTTTTCAGCCACTTAGCAGCCTTCCGACAAGAATCGCGGGCTTGCGTGTCAAATCATTTATTTCGCCTCCGCACCGCGCGAATCCCTTGATCGCTCTATCGGGCGCTGTCTAAAGTCCTCCTCGTGCTCAGGGTCGAACCCGGCTTCAGAGTATCGCTGTACAAGTTGTTCCATCGTGACCGCAGTTTTCATTTGATGAAATGCGGTGGTGGCAAGTCTTTGTCTGAACGAATCTTGCGGAAGTTCTTCGTAATTCCCTGATTGTTCCTGCAATTTCTTGCGCCTGATTGATTTGAGAAGGGGGAAAGATCGAATGCGGCCGAATCTGGCGCTCGATCCTCGTGGCACCGATGGCGCGCTTCATCATGAAGACGCGTCGCATCTGATCGATGCTACCGGTCACGATGCCTGGCTGCGGGTTCGCGGACGCCTGCGTCGTGAATTCGGCGAACGCACATTCGAAAGCTGGCTGAGTCCGCTCGAGTTCCACAGCCTCGACGCCTATGAAGGCGCGCTTGCCCTTTCCCTGCCCACCCGCTTCATGGCGGACTGGGTGCGCAATCACTTTTTCGACCGATTGCAGGCCGCCGTGCTTGCCGAGCTGCCGGGCCTTGCCCGAATCGATCTGGTCGTCGCACCGCGGATGCGCAGCAGCGCGCCCGAAGCCGTCGCGCCAGCCCATTCGGTGGAAAGCTTCCCGGAAGCGCCGGCCATGACGCACACGCCCATGGCCTCCGCACCGATTGCGGCCGGCGGCATGGCTTCTGCGCCCATGCCCGCACCGGCTTCGTTCCGCAGCAGCAGCGATTCCGCCCCCGGCGAACTGATCGGCAGCGCGATCGAGCCGCGTTATGTGTTCGACAATTACGTCGTCGGCAAATCGAACGAGCTTGCCTATAATGCGGCGCGCACCCTGTCCGAAAGCGGGCGCATCGCCTTCAACCCGCTGTTCCTCCACGGCCCCACCGGCCTGGGCAAAACCCATTTGATGCATGCCATCGGCAATCAGGTGCGCGCGCATGATCCGCGTGCCCGTGTCGCCTATCTTTCCGCCGAAAAGTTCATGGTGGAGTTTCTGGCAGCGCTGCGCGCCAAGGATACGATCAGCTTCAAACAGAAGCTGCGTTCCGTCGATGTGCTGATGATCGACGATGTGCAGTTCATCGCCGGCAAGGATTCGACGCAGGAAGAATTCTTCCACACGATGAACGAGATCATCAGCGCCGGCAAAAGGCTGGTGATCACCGCTGATCGTTCGCCGCAGAATCTGGAAGGCATTCAGGAACGCATCCTGTCGCGCCTGTCGTGGGGGCTGGTCGCCGATATCAATCCCGCCGATTTCGAGCTGCGGCTGAACATTCTTCTGGCCAAGCTGGAAACGCTGCACGGCGCACATGTGCCGGCCGATGTCATCGAGTTTCTGGCCAAGCGGATCACGTCCAACGTGCGGGAACTGGAAGGCGCGCTGAACCGCGTCGTCGCCTATGCAGCACTCACCGCAAAGCCGGTGGACCAGGAATTCGCCCGCGAGGTGCTGGCCGATCTGCTGCGCGCCAATGATCGCAAGATCACTATCGACGAGATTCAGCGCCGTGTTGCCGAACATTATCGCATCAAGCCGGCGGACATGGTGTCCGCACGCCGCGCGCGGGAAGTGGCCCGGCCGCGTCAGGTGGCCATGTATCTGGCCAAAAGGCTGACGCCGCGTTCGCTTCCTGAAATCGGCCGCCGCTTCGGTGGGCGCGACCACACCACCGTGATGCATGCGGTGAAGCGGATCGAATCGCTGCGGGGCGAGGATTCGGAGCTGGACGCCGATCTGGTGCTGCTGTCCCGCCAGCTTGAGGGCTGATCCAGGCCTTTATCCATCATCCGCGCCGGAAGCGGCGTTGGCAATCGGCAGTGCGCGGCGGCTTTTCCGCTGGCCTGCCCCTGCCTATGATAGGGCGATGACCGGCCACAGCTTCGCACCCGACCTGAACCATATCGAAGCACTGGCGCGCCAGGCGATCGAACGCCTGCCGGCGCTGTTCCGGGCGCATCTGGCCGCTGTGGTGCTACGGGTGGAAGATTTTCCCGATGCCGATGTCATCGCCGAAATGGGCCTTGAAACGCCTTTCGACATTCTGGGTCTTTATACCGGACGGCCGGTGGGCCATAAATCGATCGACCTTTCCGGCGCGCTGCCGGACATGATCCATCTTTACCGCCGCCCCATCCTTGATGAATGGGCGCGGGGCGATGAAAGCCTTGAGGCGATCGTCACCCATGTGCTGGTCCACGAGGTCGGCCATCACTTCGGCCTGTCCGACGCCGATATGGAAGCGATAGACGCCGCCGTGGATTGAACCGCGCCGAAGCCCTTCAGGCTTCGCCATTCGCTAAACCGACCCTGACGGACAGGAAGATTCCGGTCCATACATGAACAGGCAGCGGTTCCTGTCATATCGGGACACGCCGGGGTAGGATCAGCCATGCTCAAGACATTGTTTCTGCCGGGCGCCTCAGGCAGTGCTTCTTTCTGGAAGCCGGTGGCCACCCATGCCGGACTGGACGGCCTGTTCTTCTCATGGCCGGGGCTGGGCACTGAACCATCTGCACCCGGCATAAGCAACATCGATGATCTCTTTTCCCTGGTTGCCCCGGAAATGAAGCAACCCGTGGCCATCATCGCCCAATCCATGGGGGGATATATCGCGCTCAAGCTGGCGCTTTCATTTCCGCATCTTGTGAAATCGCTTGTATTGGTCGTGACGTCAGGCGGCGTTCCGACAATGGATCTGGGCGCATGCGACTGGCGACCGGGCTATTTCGCTGCCTTTCCGCAAGCGGCCCGATGGATTGCCGATCCAGTCCCTGATCTGTCAGCCGATATTCCATCGATCGAGGCGCCCACGCTGTTGCTGTGGGGCGATGCCGATCCCATCAGCCCCGTCGCGGTCGGGCAGCGGCTCCGCGCCCTTCTTCCCGATGCACGCCTATGCGTTTTTCCGGGGGCGGATCACGACCTTGCCCAAACCCATGCCGATGCTGTGGCGGGAGAGATAAAGCGCCACCTGGCGACAGTCGGTTGATCGCTGCCGGGGGGACACCATCTGCCTGGCCGCGCCCGTTACCGTCCCAGCATTTCGTCCACCCATTGCGGCACCAGGGTGGTGGCCGGGCCGATGCGCGTTTCGTGAAAGAAGATGCTGCCGGCCGACGGATCGAGGTTGAGTTCCAGCGTCTGCGCACCGCGATAGCGTGCGGTCTGCACGAATCCGGCGGCGGGATAGACGGCCCCGCTGGTGCCGATCGACACGAACAGATCGGCATGGGCGATCGCGCTGTCGATCCGATCCATCTCATAAGGCACTTCACCGAAGAAGACGATGTCGGGCCGCAATTCGCCCGCCACGCCGCAGGCGCGGCAGCGGCTGTCGTCGTTCATCTCTCCCTCGAACGGCATGCGCGCATCGCAAATCTGGCACCATGCGCTTTTCAGCGCGCCATGCATGTGCAGTACGTTGCGCGAACCGGCACGCCTGTGCAGATCGTCCACATTCTGCGTCACGATCAGCACATCGCCATGCCATTGCCGTTCAAGCGCGGCCAGCGCCAGATGCGCGGCATTGGGCTCTACCGTGGCGAGCGCCGCGCGGCGCATGTCATAGAAGCGCCGCACCAGCGCCGGATCGCGGGCAAGCGCTTCGGGCGTGCAGACATCCTCCACCCTGTGCCCTTCCCACAGGCCGCCGGGACCGCGAAAAGTGGCGATACCGGATTCGGCGCTGATTCCCGCGCCGGTCAGAATCACGATGTTGCGAATAGTGGCCATGCCCGCCAAAGAGCATGGAGCAAGGGAGACGACAAGAGCATGACGACGCGCATCGGGTTGATCGGGGCCGGCGGCCGCATGGGCCGCGCCATCGCCGCAGTGGCCGGACAGACGGCGGGCGCAGCCATCGTCGGCGGGGTGGATCGAACGGCCGGCGGCAGCGAAATTGCGCCGGGCATCATCATCGGCACAGACCCTGCCGGGCTGGCGCCGCAATGCGATGTGCTGGTCGATTTCTCCTCCCCGGCAGCGCTGGATGCCAATCTGGCGGCGGCACGGGCGACGGGCACGTCGATCGTCATCGGCACCACCGGCCTTGGCGCAGAACATCATGCGCTGATCGACGATGCGGCGCGAGACATCGCCGTGCTGCAGGCGGCGAACACCTCGCTCGGCGTCAATCTCGTCGCCCATATGGTGCGTGAAGCCGCTGCACGGCTGGGGCCCGATTGGGATATCGAAGTGCTGGAAATGCACCACCGCCACAAGGTCGACGCTCCATCGGGCACCGCGCTTTACCTGGGCACGGCGGCAGCGGAAGGGCGTGACGTCGCGCTGGACGATGTGGCGGACAAGGCTCGCGACGGCATCACCGGCGCGCGGCAGGAAGGGGCGATCGGTTTTGCGGTGCTGCGCGGCGGCTCGGTCGCCGGCGACCATCAGGTGATCTTCGCCGGCGAGGGCGAACGCATCGAAATCGGTCATCGCGCCGAAACACGGGAAATCTTCGCGCGCGGTGCGGTGAAGGCGGCCTTGTGGCTCGCCGGACAGGCAAAAGGCCGCTACCGCATGGCCGACGTGCTTGGCCTTGGCGCATGAAAAAGGCCGATATCGAGGAATTCTATCGTCGGCTTGCCGCTGCCAATCCCGAACCGACGACGGAACTTGAATCGGTCAATGACTATACGCTGCTCGTCGCCGTGGTGCTTTCGGCGCAGGCGACCGACGTGGGCGTGAACAAGGCGACGCGGCGGCTGTTCCAGCAGGTGCGCACGCCCCAGGCGATGCTTGAATTGGGCGAGGACGGGCTGAAGCAGCACATCAAGACCATCGGCCTATACAATTCCAAGGCGAAGAATGTCATCGCCCTGTCGAAAATCCTGGTCGACGATTATGGCGGTGAGGTGCCGCGTGACCGGGAGTTGCTGGAAAAGCTGCCCGGCGTCGGCCGCAAGACCGCCAATGTGGTGATGAATGTCGCCTTTGGTGCGGAAACCATTGCGGTGGACACGCATATCTTCCGCGTCGCCAACCGCACCGGCATGGCAAAGGGCAAGACGCCGCGCGCGGTGGAAGACGGGCTGGAGCGGGTAACGCCAAAACCCTATCGCCGCCATGCTCATCACTGGCTGATCCTGCACGGACGCTATGTCTGCAAGGCGCGGCGACCGGAATGCTGGCGCTGTATCGTTCGCGATCTGTGCGCCTTTAGCCCCAAGACACCCGCGCCCGCCGGCGAAACGACTCTGGCCATCGATTAATCATGGGTTCAGTCGCATTGCGCAATCACTGCGCCGGTTGATAGTTGCGTTGCGTATCGGGCATATTGCCGCTGCCTGCCGGCGTATCGGGCGGGCGGCGGTAATCCCCCCTACCCCGCATGGAGATCAGGCCAATGCCCCGGGCCCTGCTGCTGCTTCCCCTTTGCACTGCAATCGCCGCCTGCGCGGCCACACCGTCCTCCAGCAACAATGCCGCACCCGCCACGTCCTCCGGCCCTGAAAGCCAAGCGGTGAACCTTGCCGGTGCCACCGCAGCCGGCGCCCCGCAGGATTGCGTGCAGCTTCATGATATTCGCGAAACCCGCGTCATCGATGACAGGACCATCGATTTTCACATGAACAACGGCCGCGTGCTGCGCAACATGCTGCCGCAGCGCTGCCCGCAGCTGGGCTTTGAAAAGGCGTTCAGCTATTCCACCTCGCTTTCGCAGCTGTGCAGGGTGGATAGTATTCGCGTGGTCATCCAGTCCGGCGGACCGCTGCTTGGCGCAGCGTGCGGGCTGGGCAGGTTTCAGCCGGTGACGCTGGCGCATAAATAACATGCGCTTTCCGCTGGCATCCAATGAAGGGCTTTGCTAAGGCCCACCCCTGCCGACAGGCACCCGTAGCTCAGCTGGATAGAGCGCTGCCCTCCGAAGGCAGAGGCCACAGGTTCGAATCCTGTCGGGTGCGCCATTCCCGAACAAAAGAGAGAACTGCGGTAGTGGTTTTGGCCACGTTCCCGGCGGCGCTCCGGGCCAGCACCGCTTTGGAGCCGCTGATGCGGATTTCCCGATCGTTCACGCGAATCTCACTGAGCAGCAGCCGGGGATAGGCGTGCCGCAGATCGGGCGGGCCATGATGCAGCTTGTCGCGCAGCAGCAGAGCCAGCTTCTCGATCTTCTCCGGCGTTATCACCGGCTCGGCCATGGCGAGGCGGCGGGTGAGGTCGGAAATCTGCTCGGCTAGGTCATTACGCCGGAACCGCAGGTTGACCAGCCGCTCGCGCATCGAAGCGTCCTCGGCATCCATCAGGCCCTTCTCGACCAGTTCCAGCAGCCGGGCGATGCCTGCTTCGGTTTCCTTGTGATCCTGGCGCCTCTGGCGCAGTCGTTGGCGAGCCGAATGCGCGCCAAAACGTCTTGGAAACGGGATAAATCCCCAAGATGGTTGCGAATCACTTTCAATAATCCTAGATGGGGTTGCCGAAAACCGAGTTGCTGGGTGGTGTCTCCAGCGCTCACCCATGGTGAGTTCGGGCGCAGCCACGGCGTCAATCCTGACCAACTTGAGTCCGGAGTGGCGCGCGTGGCCGAATTTTTCGGTCCAATGTGCGTCTCCCCGGCGGGAGAAGGCCGCATATGCATGTCAGCAAGAAACACCAGATCATCACCGGAGCGTTGATGACGACCGGGATGGCCTTCGGCTGTCCGGTCCTTCTCCGTGATCCATATGGGCTTCACGCCCGATCTGCCCGGCATCTGGGCAACCAATTTCCCCCTCGGCTGGCCAGTGGCTTCGCAGCGTTGGCGTCGATCGTCGGTCGGGTCCGGCGGATCGCGGCCCGGCTCGTCCGAAGCTGACCGGCATACCGACGCCTCCCTTCCGCCGTTCGCGCAATGGATACCGACATGTTCATCGACCCAAGTGATTTCCCTGTCGTCCGCATGGATTTCGACCGCCCCAATTCCGAGGGCCATGACGCCTTCGACATCTATGAAAGCCTGCTCGCCCGCGAACAGCTCTGCCGCCCGGTCCTCGCCGCGATCTTCGTCGAGCCGTCCCGCGCGAAGCGGCCGGCGCGCAAGGCTAGGGCGGGCGTGGGGAGGAAGTCCTGGGGCTATCCCCTGACGGTCGCTTCGGACCGGGCGGCGCTGGCGATGGCTGAGCGGCTTCTGGCGGGCAGTTCTGCGGCCGATCCGGACAATCACGAGGTGACGGCGTGAACGAGACGAATACCCTTTCCGCAGGCCGTGGACGCTCGGCCACGCCGCAGCTCCGCACGATCATCCTGACCGTCGTCGTCCTGGCGCTCATTCTCGGCGGCTTGTTCCTGTGGCGAACGCTGCGCACCGGCTCGGCGCAAGGCTGGCAGCAGCAGGTCACCGCCGTCGCGGCCATGCAGGTGCAGCCGCGTGACGTACCGACCTCGCTCGATGCGGTCGGCACGCTTACCGCCGTGCGCGAGGTGACGCTCTCCCCGGAAGTGGCCGGGCGCGTCTCGGCCATCCATTTCGAATCCGGGCGGCAGGTGCAGGCCGGCGCCTTGCTGGTCCAGCTGTTCGATGCCCCGGAACGTGCCGACCGCGAGGCAGCGCAAGCCAGGGCCGCCTTTGCCCGCGTCCAGGTCGCACGCTCCGAGGAGCTTGCGCCAACGGGCGCCGAACCGCGCGAGCTGCTCCAGCAGCGCAAGGCTGAGCGCGACCAGGCTGTCGCCGCCGTGCGCCAGCTCGATGCCCGGCTGATCCAGAAGCAGGTTCGCGCGCCCTTTTCGGGCCAGATCGGCATCCGCCGCGTCAATCCCGGCCAGTATCTCAACCCCGGCGACGCGGTCGCGACGCTGACCGCGCTCGAGCGACTCTACGTCGAGTTCGCCCTGCCACAGCAGGAGCTGGCGCGGATCCAGCCCGGATCGACGGTCAACGTCAGCAGCGATGCCTTCCCCGGCCGGACCTTCACCGCGCGCCTCAACGCGATCGAACCCAGGATCGGCGAGGACACCCGCAACGTCACCGTCCAGGCACTGCTCCCAAACCCTGATCGCGCCTTGCGGCCCGGCATGTATGTCACCGCCTCGCTGGCGCTGCCGCCGCAGATCGGCGCATTGGTCGTACCCGCGACCGCAATCCAGACATCAGCGCAGGGTGACAGCGTTATCGTCATTCGCGGGAAGGATGCGCGCAAGGGTGGCAAAGTTGAGATTGTGCCGGTTCAGACCGGGCGACGCGTCGGTAACGATGTGGTGGTCACCTCCGGGTTGAAGCCCGGCGATGTCGTCGTGACCGAAGGCCAGCTTCGCGCGCAGCCCGGCGCGGAAGTGAAGGTCTCGCATCCCGTTCAGCCGGAAGGTCGCTGACATGGCATTCACCGACATCTTCATCCGCCGCCCGATCCTGGCGATCGTGGTGAGCCTGCTGATCCTGCTGGTCGGGATAAGCGCAACATTCAGCCTGCCGGTGCGGCAGTATCCAAGAATGGAAAGCGCGACGATCAACATCGACACCGCGTTTCCGGGCGCAACGCAGGACGTGATGCAGGGGTTCGTCACGACGCCGATCACGCAGGCAATCGCGACCTCCAACGGGATCGAATATCTCACCTCGACGTCGAGCCAGGGCAAGAGCCATATCGCCGCCAAGCTGGTCCTCAACGCCGATGCGGATCGGTCGATGACCGAGATCCTCGCCAAGGTGCAGCAGGTCAAATACCGCCTGCCCGCAGGCGTCACCGATCCCGCGATCACCAAGATCACCGACGGGGCCTCGGCGATCCAGTATCTCTATTTCGCCAGCGACCGGCTCACCCCGCCGCAGATTGTCGACTTCGTGAACCGCGTCGCACAGCCGCTCATCACTTCGGTGCCGGGCGTCGCCTCCGCCGAGATCGAGGGTGGAGCGCCGCTCGCCATGCGCGTCTGGATCGACCCAGTGAAATTGACAGCGCGGGGTTTGTCGGCGAGCGACGTCGCCAATGCGCTGCGCGTCAACAATGTCCAGGCATCGCCGGGCCAGCTCAAGGGGGCGAACACCGCGATCAACATCACCGCGGGGACAGATTTGCGCGACGTGGATGCGTTCCGACAAATGGTGCTCAAAAGCACCGGCGACGGCCAGGTGCGATTAGGCGATGTCGCGACGGTAGAGATGGGCGGCCAGAATTACGACAATGTGTCGCTCGCCGACGGCAAGCGCGCCATCTCGCTTTCGATCTCGCCGACCCCCGACGGCAATCCGCTGGAGATCGTCAAGGCGGTCGACAAGCTCCTGCCCGATATCCAGCGCGTGGCCCCGCCCTCGCTGAAGGTCGGCAGCAGCTTCGACGTCGCCCACTTCGTCAACGCCTCGATCGAGGAGGTCGAGCACACGCTGATCGAAGCGATCATGATCGTCGTGATCGTGATCTTCCTGTTCCTCGGTTCGTTCCGGGCGGTCATCATCCCGATCGTCACCATCCCCTTGTCGCTGCTCGGCACCGCCGCGCTGATGCTGGTGTTCGGCTTCTCGCTAAACCTGCTGACCTTGCTGGCGATGGTGCTGGCGATCGGCCTGGTGGTCGACGATGCGATCGTCGTGGTCGAGAACATCCATCGCCATATCGAAGAGGGTCTGAAGCCCTTGCAGGCGGCGCTCATTGGCGCACGCGAGATCGTCGGGCCGGTGATCGCGATGACGATCACGCTGGCGGCGGTCTATACGCCGATCGGCCTGATGGGTGGCCTTACCGGCGCATTGTTCCGCGAATTCGCCTTCACGCTGGCCGGATCGGTCATCGTCTCGGGCGTGGTTGCGCTGACCCTGTCACCGATGATGAGCGGCAAGCTGCTCCAATCCAGGCTATCGGAAGGCCGGCTTGCCCAAGCGGTAGAGCGCAACATGCACGGGCTCACCGATCGCTATTCTCGACTACTCGATCGAACGCTCGCGGCGCGCACCGCCGTTCTCATCGTCGGTGTCACCATTCTTGCCACGATCGCGGTGCTGTTCACCGGTTCCCAGCGCGAACTCGCGCCGCCGGAGGACATGGGCTATGTGTTCGTCCAGACCAAGGCGCCGCAATATGCCAATGTCGCTTATACGGCCAGGTTCAACGCCGAGGTCGATCGTATCTTCCACCAACTTCCCGAATATGCCGGAAGCTGGTTCGGCACGGGCGGCGAGAACAACGCCAATGGCGGCTTCGGCGGCGTGATTCTCAAGGAATGGGGTGAACGCAGCCGCTCGGCCGACGATATCCAGAGCGAACTCACCGGCCGCAGCGGCGCCGTCACCGGCGTCTACGCGACCTCCTTTCAGGACAGCCCGCTGCCAGCCGGAAGCGGCGGCCTTCCGGTGCAAATGGTCATCCGTTCGGCCGATGACTTCCCGGAGATCTACAAGACGCTTGAAGCGGTCAAGGGCGCGGCATGGGGCAGCGGCCTGTTCGCCTTCGTCGACAGTGATCTCGCCTTCGACAGCCCCGAGGCGCACATCGCTATCGACCACGCCAAGGCGGGCCAACTGGGTATCAGCATGGCGGATATCGCCGATACGCTGGCGACGCTGGTGGGCGAGAATTACATCAACCGCTTCAACTATCACGACCGCTCCTATGACGTGATCGCGCAGGTGCCGCAGGACAAAAGATTGACGCCCGACAATCTCCAGCAGTTCTACCTCAAGACCGGCTCCGGCACGCTCGTGCCGCTGTCGACCGTGGCTTCTATTTCGATTCGGCCGCAGCCCAACAAGCTGCCGCAGTTCAACCAGATGAACTCCGCCACCTTGTCAGCCGTGCTTCTGCCCGGCGTGACGATGGGCCAGGCCGTCGATTTCCTGAAGAACCAGCCTCTACCCGCCGGCACCACGGTGGATTGGCTCTCCAACAGCCGGCAATTCGTCCATGAAGGGAACCAGCTCACCATCTCGTTCGGCTTCGCGCTGATCGTGATCTTCCTGGTGTTGGCCGCCCAGTTCGAGAGCTTCCGCGATCCACTGGTGATCCTGGTGACGGTGCCACTGGCGGTTTGCGGGGCGCTGGTTCCGCTCTATCTCGGTTTCACGACGCTCAACATCTATACGCAGATCGGTCTGGTGACGCTGATCGGGCTGATTTCCAAGCACGGCATCCTGATGGTGTCGTTCGCCAACGAGATGCAGCACCGTGAAGGGTGGAATCGAACCGAAGCGATCCGCCATGCCGCTGCCGTGCGTATGCGTCCTGTGCTGATGACCACGGCCGCAATGGTCGCCGGCCTCGTGCCGCTCCTCTTCGCGGGCGGCGCAGGCGCAAACAGCCGCTTCGCCATCGGCATCGTCGTGGTGATGGGGATGCTGATCGGCACCCTGTTCACCCTGTTCGTGCTGCCGACCATCTACACGCTACTTGCCGGAGACCACCGGCAGAAAGAGCTCCGGCAAGCCGGCGACCTCCCGGCCGAAGGAGGACTGGCCCATGCGTAATCCGAAGATCCTGTTCTCGCTCTTGCCGCTGCTCGCCTCGGCGTGTGCGGCCGGACCCGCCTATAAGACACCGCCAGCCGCCCAGGCGGCGGCAGGTCCGTTCCTTACGCAGTCGGAGGGGTTCGACCGCACCGCCCAGCTGCCGGACGATTGGTGGCGGCTCTACCGCGATCCAGTGCTGGATGATCTGATCGCGCGGGCTTTTGGCGCCAATACCGATCTGCGCGTCGCCTCGGCCAATCTCGCCAGGGCGCGGGCAATCCTGCAGGAATCGCGTGCGGGCCGGCTGCCGTCCACCGATCTGTCGGGTGGCATCAGCTATGGTAACGCCACGCAGAGTGGCGCAGGCCAGGGCCTGACATCCAGCAGCGACGCACAGTGGTCGGAGAATGGCGGCCTCGCCGTCTCGTGGGAGGTCGATCTGTTCGGCCGGGTGCGCCGCGCGATCGAAGCCGCGCGTGCGGACACGCAAGCGGTCGAGGCGGCGCGCGACGCCGTGCGGGTGACGGTCGCGGCGGAGACGACGCGCGCCTATCTCAATGCCTGCGCGTCCGCCTCTGCTCTTGGTGTCGCGCGGGACTCCTACGCGGCCAGCGACAAGAGCCTGCAACTCATCACGGCGCAGGAGCGCGCAGGCTCGGTCGGCAAGCTCGACGTGGAACGCGCCGGTTCTGCCGCCGCAACCGCGCGCGCTGCGATCCCCGCGCTCGAAGGCCAGCGGCAGGTTGCGCTGTTCGAGCTGGCCGCGCTGCTGGGCGCCACGCCGGGCGATATACCCGAAGGCGCACGCACCTGCGCCACGGCGCCCGAGCCGGTTGCCGCGATTCCGGTCGGCGATGGCGCGGCCATGCTGCGCCGCCGTCCCGATCTTCGCCAGGCCGAACGGCAGCTTGCGGCAGACATGGCGCGGATCGGCGTGGCGACGGCCGATCTTTATCCGAAGATCAGCCTTGGCGGCTCTGGGAACTTCTTCCGCAACGATTTAGTGAGAGGCGGGGATTCCTTCTCCTTCTCGCTCGGGCCGCTGCTGTCGTGGAGCTTCCCGAATATGTCGGTTGCACGGGCGCGATTGCACCAGGCCGAAGCACAAGGCGACGCCTCGCTTGCCGCGTTCGATGGGCGCGTGCTGACTGCGCTGAAAGAGGTCGAGCAGACACTGACGCTCGTTGCCACGGGGCAGCAGCGGCTCGACGCCTTGCGCGAGGCGCAGGAGCGCTCGGAGCGCGCCTATCGGTTCGCCGACCTGCGTTATCGCGCGGGATCCGTGGGATATATCGACGTGCTGGTCGCGCAGTCCGACATGCTGGCGGCACGCGCCAGCTATGCGGCGCAGGTTCAGCAGCTGTCCTCCGCGCGCGTCGACCTGTTCAAGGCACTCGGTGGCGGATGGCAGCAACCCACAGTGACGGGGGCCGGCGGCTCCGGGACGATAGGAGAGAAGCCATGAGCGCGCTTTGGCGGCATGCAGGCGATTGGCGACCGGCACGCCGGCTGAAGGGACAAGCTGGCGGTGAGCGACCCCGGCAACGTCGATAGCACACCCCTTGAGCAGCTGTGGAAGTCCACGCAATCCTCAATCTGGCATAGCCGGCCGCGTCGGTCGCCTGCCCGCCTCTGTTGCGAGTCACTCGCAGTCTGCGCTAGGGTGGCCGGACCATGCCGACAAACGCCGTTGCCTTGACGCGCCTGCTGCTGAACGAACGCTCGTCGCTGCTGCGACTGGCGCAGCGCATCGTCGGCACCGCGCCGGCGGCCGAGGATGTGACGCAATCGCTATGGCTGCGCATTCAGCGGATCGGGGATGATCCTCCGATCACGAACAAGCGGGCCTATCTTTACCGGCTCGCGACCAATCTTGCCGTCGATCACGCCCGCAGCGATCACCGGCGTGAGGATGTCCACGCCGAAGCTCAAGCCCTGCTGTGGGGCTCCGATGCCTCTCTGACGCCTGAACGCATCGTTGATTCGCTCGACACCCTGCGCCGGGTCAAGGCGGCTGCGCAAACCTTGCCCGAACCGACGCGCTCCATCTTCCGCATGAACCGGATCGAGGGCCTGACCCAGCGCGAGATCGCGGCAAAGGTGGGACTTACGACCACGAGCATCGAGAACCATATCCGGCGAGCGCTCACTGCCCTCGGCCGTGCCCGAGACGGGAACGAGCCATCGGACTGATATTTTTTGCGACGCCGCCTTGGGTAGGCACCATCGAGAACAGTCATAGGGTAGCAGGAGCGCGTGCTATGCGCTCTGCCCTACCTGTGAGGGCTCGATGACCGATATACCTTCAGAGCGACACGGCCTCGATACCGACCCCAATGCCAATCGGGTCGATCAGGCACGCGAGTGGGTCGCGCGGCTCAGCTCGGGCGAGATCACGTCGGCCGAACTGTCGGCGCTGCGCGCCTGGCTCGCCGAAGATCGGGGCAATGCCCTCGCCTTCGAACGGGAGCGCGCGCTATGGCAGGATATCGCGGTGATCGCGCCGGCTTTTGGCGAAACCTCAACGGAGCATGAGAAGGCCGAAAAAGCGCGTTGGTCGCGCCGGTATGTCAAACAGGCGATCAGCGGCGCGATTGCCGCGTCGCTGCTGGTGATGGCGGCAGGGCCACACCTCTATCTGCTGATGCGCTCCGACTACCGGACAGAGGCGGGCGAGCGGCAGACCGCCTCGCTTCCCGACGGGTCACAGGTGATGCTTGATACCGATTCCGCGATCGCGCTGGCTTATAATGGCGACGAACGGCGGATCGAGCTGCTGCGCGGGCGCGCCTGGTTCGACGTGAAGCATGACGACGCACGACCGTTCCGGGTGGTGGCGCAGGGCGGCGTCACCCAGGATGTCGGCACGGCATTCGCGGTCGAGCGCAATGACAAGGGCGTGGACGTGGGTGTGAGCGCCGGCGTGGTGCGCGTTTCAGCGCCGGAGAATGCGGCGGAAGCCATCACCCTCAAAGCCGGCGAGCGCGTGCGTTATCGGCCAGGAGGCCCAGCCGAACAGCTCACCTCGACGGACAGCGCCAGCATCGCCGCGTGGCGGTCGGGGGCGCTGTTGCTGCGCGACATGCCGCTCTCACGCGCTATCGCCGAAATCGGCCGCTATCGCTCGGCGCCGATCTTCACCTTCGGCGATCTGGACGCGGCCCAGCCAGTGAGCGGCGTTTACCGTACCGATCGACCCGACGACGCGTTGGCGACAATTGCTGCGATGCGCCAGCTCCGCGTCCGCATGCTGCCCGGTGGTATTCTGATCGTGCAGCCCAAGGCGCCATCTTAAAAAAATTTCGTGCCGCCTTTGGGTAAGAACCCTCGAGAACAGTCATAGGGGCGTCCATAGCGATTTGCGAATGCGTCGCATGGGCAGAAGGCCCGCCATCGGTGGGTTTTATCACCGATGGGGGATTACCGAATGCCGCGTGCACTGCGAACCAACCGCTCCTCTCATACCCTTTCGCGCCGGCTACTCTACGCCGCAAGCGCGCTTAGTCTTGTCCTGCCGGCATCGGCCTGGGCTCAGTCCGCCGAATCCGGCGCGAGCACGAGTCACAGCTTCGTGATACCAGCCCAACCGCTGGAAGCAGCGCTCCGCAACTATATGCAACAGTCGGGCGTGCAGGTCGGCTATGAAAGCGCGGATGTCGCGGGCCGGACCAGCGCAGCCGTTGATGGTGCGTTCGGTGACGGCGAGGCATTGTCGCGGCTGTTGAGCGGCACGGGGCTCACCTACCGCTTCACCGCTCCCACGGCCGTTCGGCTCGAACCTGCGCCCACGGCCGAACAAGGCACGGTGCAACTCGGCCCGGTACGGGTTGCAGGGGACGTCGTTACGGACAGATTGCCCCCACAGGCTGCTCTTGGCCAACTGCCCGAGGCTTATCCGGGGGGTCAGGTGGCACGGGGCGCCCGTGTCGGAACGCTGGGCGTGCGTAGCGATATGGACACACCCTTTGCCGTGACCAGCTACACATCGCAACTGATTGCGGATCAGCAGGCACGCGGCGTCGCCGATGTCCTCAAGAACGATCCATCGGTCCGGCCGACCTGGGCCGAAGGCGGCTATCAGAATTCGTTCCTGATCCGCGGCTTTCAGGTGGGCTCGCAGGACATCGCCTTCGACGGCGTCTACGGCATTCTACCCTTCCAGCTTGCATCCACCGTCTATGCCGAGCGGGTGGAAATCCTGAAAGGACCGAGCGCCCTGCTGTACGGCATGTCTCCGGGGGGAAATATCGGTGGCACCGTCAATGTCGTGCCAAAGCGCGCCGGAGACGTACCAGTCACCGGTATAACGGGTACATATGCGTCCGACAGTCTATTTGGTGGGCGAGTGGATATCGGCCGCCGGTTCGGTTCCGATGACGCATTGGGCATACGTTTGAACGCCAGCTATAGCGGCGGCAACACAGCGGTCGATGACGAACATCAAAAGGGTGGCGTGGTCGCCGGGGCGTTCGACTATCGAGGAAATGGCATCCGCCTCTCGGCGGATCTCGGCTATCAGCGGCTCACCTTCGACGATCCCGTCCGCCCAGTCTATGTGACGGGCACAAACTTCCGCATCCCTGATGCCCCGGACGGTCGCCTGAACCTCAACCAGCCCTGGAGCCGCGCCTGGACGCGCGACGTGTTCGCGCTTGTCAGTGGTGAGGTCGACATCACGTCGCGCTTGACTGCCTATGCGGCGATCGGCGGCCGCAACAATCGCCTGCTTGGCCTCTATCAATTTGCTTATCTGACGGATGGTTCAGGTAACTATAATGGCCGGACGTTTCGGCAGGCGACGTGGTCGAACAGTCGCTCCGGGCGTGCCGGGGTGCGAGGGCAGCTGGATACCGGTCCTGTCTCCCATCAGTTCGCGATCGGATATGATCGTTACCATGCCCGCGGCGGCAACCTTTCCCCCGTCGTCAACAACTATGCGTCCAGCTTCGACAATCCGACGATCCTGCCTGAACCAGACGTGTCGACTTACCTTCGCAAGGCTCCTCGCACGACCATCGCCGATCTCGAAAGCGTTTCAGTCGCCGATACGCTCGGTTTTGCCGGAGACCAGGTGCAACTGACGCTGGGCGTGCGGCGGCAGCAGGTCGTCGCCGAGAATTACAACGCCACGTCGGGCGCGCTCGCCAGCCGGTACGATCAGCACGGCTGGACGCCGACCTTCGCGCTGGTGGTGAAGCCCAACGACCAGCTTTCCCTGTACGCCAATTATATCCAGGGCCTCAGCCAAGGTCCGACGGCGCCAACCAACGTGCCCGGGCTGACCAATGCCGGTGAAATGCTGCCGCCGATCAAATCGAAGCAATATGAAATCGGTGCGAAGCTCGACGTGGGTCGGATTGGAGGCACCGTCAGCCTGTTCCAGATTGAGCAGCCGAGCGCCTATACGAACTCCAGCAACACCTATGCCCTCGATGGCGAAACGCGCAACCGCGGCATTGAGATCGAACTGCATGGCGAAGTGGCAACCGGTGTTCGCTTGCTCGGCGGCGGTGCATTCATGGACGGAAAGCAGACACATACTGCCGGCGCCGTGAACGATGGCCGCCATGCAATCGGGATGCCCGACGTTCAGATAAACTTCGGCGGGGAGGTCGATGTCCCGCCATTGCCGGGGCTGACCTTGTCAGGAAGGATGCTCTATACCTCGAAACAATATGTCGAGGTAACGAACGCCCAATCGATTCCGAACTGGACGCGGTTCGACGTCGGTGCGCGATATCGCGTGACGGCAGGGTCCACGCCCATCACATTTCGGCTCAACGTCGAAAATCTGTTCGACAAGAACTATTGGGCGTCCGCTTCCTCGCTCTTCGGGGTGACTCGCGCTGCGCCGCGCACCGTGCTTCTATCCGCCTCAGTCGACTTCTGATTGAGCGGAAATGACGTCGGGCGCGCTTCGAGGCTGGAGGCTGGTCCATCGATGGACCAGCCTCGTCTCCACGCTATTCTTGCTGATGCTCTGCATCACCGGTCTGCCACTCGTGCTCGGCGACGAAATCGAGCATTGGGCCGGTGGAGCACCGCCCGCTTACGCGGCGGGCACTGCCGTACACAATCTGGATAAGATGGTTGCTCACGCTCATGCGCGGTTTCCGACCGAACAACTCTTCTCCATCGTGATGGCCGAAGACGAGGGGTTCGTGCGTGTCTATCTGACACCGTCCTGGGCAGCTTATGGCCGTGACAGAGGGGCAGCACACTGGCTCGACTTCGACGCGCGGAGCGGATCGGCATTATCCCCTCACTCCAGACAAGCGCTGCGGGTCGAAAGCATTATCGCGACGGCCCGGACGCTGCATACGGACATGTTCGCCGCTCTGCCGGGCAGGCTCACCTTGGCGGCGATGGCCATTCTGCTGATCCTTTCTCTTGTGAGCGGAACGGTGATCTACGGCCCCTTCACGAGAAAGCTGGCATTCGGAGCCATTCGATCCTCCCGGTCGCGTACCCGGTGGCTCGACCTTCATAATCTTCTCGGCATTGCAACGGTCGCCTGGCTGCTGATCGTTGGCGCGACCGGCGCGATGAATGAGATAACGACACCGCTTTTCCGAAACTGGCAGCAAAACGACGTTGCGGCGATGCTTGCCCCATGGCGCGGGCAACCTCCCGTCGATCAACCCCATTTTATCTCTATCAACCGGGCGGCTGCCGAAGCGGCACGGGCGGCACCCGGCATGACCATGGCGAGCATGGTTTTCCCTGGACATCCTGTCGGCAGTCCCCATCACGTCCTGTTCTGGATGAGAGGCGAATCCGCGCTCAGCGGGCGTCTCCTGAACCCCGTTCTGGTGGACGCCCGTACCGGCGCGTTCAGCGGCCATGTGGCCATGCCGTTCCATTTACGCCTGCTGCAACTGTGTCGCCCACTGCACTTCGGCGACTATGGCGGGATGCCGCTGAAGATCCTTTGGGAACTGCTGGACGTGGTGACGATCGTGGTGCTGGGGAGCGGTCTGTATCTGTGGATCGCGCGGCCCCGGCGCGAACGGGCCGCCGCGCGTGCCCAAGGTTTGCACGGTGCAAGCCCGGCGATGGAGCCGGCGGAATGACGCGGCGCCGGCGATCCACCTTCGCAGCGCAATGGGGCTGGCCCATCGGTCTTGCCGTGCTGACGCTGTTCGGGCTGCTCTCGGCGCTGATCGGCGAAGGGGGCATCTGGTGGTGGCTATCGTGGGGGGCGTTGGCGATGCCCCTACTGGTGATCGTGCATCATCTCCGCCGCGCTGCCCAGGGGAGCCGGCGGCATCATGCTCGCGCTCGCTCGTCCTGATCCGTTGAAGGACGCTTCAATGCCCGACGACGACACCGATCTCACCCGTACCGTCCCGCCAATCAGGATCAAACGCCAGGGTTATACACCGGCTACCGGCAGGCGTTGGGCCGCGCTTGCCGGAACGAGCTTCGTCTATATGCTGATAGCGGCCGGGCTGTTCCTCTCGTTCGAGGTCAGTTCGCCACCACCCAGGCCCTCGGCGCCGATCTTCGTGTCGCTGCTCCCGCTGGCCTCGCCGCCCGAAACACCGCCCAAGCCCAAGGTCACGCCCAAGCCGGTGGAGAAGCAGGAAAAGAAGCCGACGCCGCCCAAGCTTCCCCCTGCCGTCCGGACCGTCGTGCCGATCGCCACCTTGCCGGCACCGCAACCCCAGCCTGTCACATCACCGGTCTCGACACCGGCACAGTCGGAGACGGCCGCGCCCAGGACGGCGCCGGCGCCGTCCGCACCGCAAGTGTCGAGCAACGCTCCCGACACCTGGGAAGGCCGGGTGCTGGCGCGGCTGGAGAAGTTCCGGCGCTATCCGGGTGCGGCGCGCAGTGCCCGCCAGCAGGGCGTCGTCTACATTCGCTTCCGCATCAATCGTGACGGCCATGTGCTCATTTCGTCACTGGTGCGCAGCTCGGGCTATCCGGCGCTTGACCAGGCCGCGCTGGAAACGCTCCGGCGCGCCGATCCGCTGCCCAGGATTCCCGCCAATCGGCCAGACGAAATCGAGCTGTCGGTGCCTGTCGAGTTCTACATCAAATGAACCAGACCGCCCGCTCCAAGTTCGATGTGATTGCCGACACGCAAGCCAAACTCGTCTATTTTGAGAAGCGAACCGCAGGATCAGCCCGTTTGAGAGCGCTGCGCCACCATGATTGACGGGATCCGCTTAATGTAATATAAAAAGTTACATGAGACGAGATTCCCGATTATCCGGTGTGTTGCATGTGCTGCTTCACATGGCCGAAACGGGCGGCCCAACGACATCGGAAACACTGGCAAGGGCGATGCAGACCAACCCGGTCGTGATCCGCCGGATCATGGCGGGCCTGCGCGAGCGCGGCTATGTGCGCTCGGAAAAGGGGCATGGCGGCGGCTGGATGCTGGCCTGTGATCTTTCAACCTTGACACTGCGCGACGTCTACGAGGCGCTGGGCAAGCCCTCGCTTCTGGCGATCGGCAATCGCACGGAGGCGCCCGGCTGCCTTGTCGAGCAGGCGGTAAATGCAGCGCTCGGGAGCGTGTTCGACGAGGCCGAAGCCCTGCTGCTCTCACGTTTCGGCGCGGTGACGCTCGCCGAACTCAGCGCCGATTTTCATAAGCGTCTCACCGCACACAAACAATCGACCTATCCGGAGACAGTTCATGCCGGCTGACGACATGATGCAGACGCTGCTGGCCTCTTTCAACGATCCCGAACATGCCAGACGCTATAGCGACGGCCCACAGCGTTTCATGCCCGGCTTTGCCGATCTGCACCGCATGACGGCAATTCTGCTCGCCGAACGCGTGCCCGACGACGCGCGCATATTGGTGCTTGGCGCGGGTGGGGGCTTGGAAATGCGCGCTCTGGCTCAGGCTCATCAGCGCTGGACATTTCTCGGCGTCGATCCGGCAGGCGCCATGCTGGACGAGGCGCGCCGCGTGCTCGGCGCTGATGTCTCGCGCGCGAAATTCTGCGAGGGCACGATTGACGATGCGCCCGAAGGCCCTTTCGACGGCGCGACCTGCCTCTTGACGCTGCATTTTCTTGGTGCCGAGGAACGTACCCGTACGCTGCGCGCGTTGCGCCGCCGCCTGAAGCCAGGTGCTCCTTTCGTGGCGGCGCACAGCAGCTTCCCGCAGGATGGTGGCGCGCGTGCGCAATGGTTGTCGCGCTATGCTGCGTTCGCGCTGGCTTCAGGCGCTGAGGCTGAGCAGGTGGAGAAGATGTGCGCGACCGTGGACGCCCATGTGCCGATGCTCACGCCCGAACAGGACGAGGCCATTTTGCGCGATGCGGGCTTTACGAATGTCGAGTTGTTCTATGCGGCATTCACCTGGCGGGGATGGATTGCCTGTGCCTGAGCGGGCCCGGGGCGGCCTGGCTAAGTTCAGGCACATCAGTGCATGAGATCGTTGTCCACCAGGAGATGTTCGGCCGCCCGAGTGAAGCCGCTATGCTCACCCTTGCGCCATAAGGCGGCGCGGCGGCGAGGCCAGAAATACGTTTAGCGGGGGGATTCGGATCAATGGCCGGCAGGAGACCGTCCGCATCGAAGCGGGGAGCCAGTTCCTGCCCCAGCTCGACCTGAAGAACCTCGTGCCCGTCTCCGGTGTCGAAAAGGTCAGGAGGCGATCGTCGCTGCCGTGTGGATCACTGACGAACCGTCACAGCCAGTCGAGGTCAGCTCCGAAGCTGCGGTTCAGCCCAATGAAGCGGATTCGTGTATCCTCTCGTGTGCGTCGGCTCGCCCCATGACCCAATATCCGCCCGCTTTCAACCAACCGGCCGGATGACCTTGCGCGATGAAATGATCACGCACGGCGCGCGCAACCTTCGCCTCGCCGGCTATCCAGACGAATGTATCCGGTGCGACGGTCAGCGTGCGGATGATCGAAAGGAGCGTCTCTGGATCGTCAGCCGCGCCGGCCGGACGAAGCGCCCATAGGGACGTCACCTCCGCCGCCGTCGTGAACCGCTGCTGGTCGTCGGTACTGGTCACGGCGGCGACGCTGGTGATCTGCACGGCCGCCTCGGCCTCTTCGATATGGCGGCCAATCGCCGGCAGCGCGGTTTCGTCGCCGATCAGGAGCCAGCGCCGAACCTCGCTGGCGGCAATCACCTTGGAACTTTTGGGGCCGCCGATCTCCAGGACATCGCCAGGCCGCGCGGCAACTGCCCAGTCTGTCGCGGGGCCTGCGTCGTGGAGAGCGAAGTCTATGGTGAGCGCGCGGGTCTGCCGGTCGCAGCGGCGGGGCGTGTAATCACGGCCTTCGACCGCGCCAGAGCGCGTCGGCACGAACAGCTTCACATGATCGTCGAATGCGAGGCTGGCGAAATCGGCCAGATCCTCGCCCGAGAAGACGATGCGTAACATCCCCGGCGTCACGCGGCGCGAGGTCTCAACCCTGAGCAGGCGGCGCTTCGGCTCGTGCCGCACGCGGTCAACACGCGGGCCATTCCGGCGTTTGAATGGAGCAAGAAGATTCATGTCATGTCCTTGGTAACGCTGGATCCGGAGGGCCTGGGCCAGATGCCCCTCAGAAGGTGTAATCCGCGATGTCCGCGAGGAGACCGGGGCCGGTGGGTACCCAGCCTGCCGCTGCGCGCGTCCGCTCGCTCGACGCGGACATCTCCGCGCCCGCCATCATCGCGAACCATCCGAAATGCTCGCGCGTCCGGGGTTCGGTCGGAAACCCAAGCCGATTGCCGATCGCGGCAGCGATGGCCTTGAATGGCACGCCCTCGTCCGCGACGGCATGGTAGGTCACGCTCGTAAGGCCGCTCTCCAGAGCCAGACGATAGAGACGGGCAGCGTCCGATCGATGCACGCCCGCCCAGCGATTGTCGCCGTCGCCCAGATAGGCAGACACGCCGCTCTCGCGCGCCCTGGCGATCAGCATTGGCACGAACCCGTGGCTGTCACCGATGCCGTGGACCGACGGCGCGAGCCGGATGGTCGCCACCCGCACCCCACGCTCGGCAAGGGTGCTCGCCGCCACCTCGGATTTCCTGGGGGAGGCGGAAGGATCTGGCGCGTCGGCTTCGGTCGCGCCGCGCGGCAGTCCCGACAGACCGGAGGTGACGATCAGTGGGCGGTCCGAGCCGGCGAGCGCAAGCCCAAGCGCCTCGATCGCCCGCCGGTCCTGCTCGGCATTCTCGGCGAAGCGCGAGAAGTCGTGGTTGAACGCGGTGTGGATCACCGCGTCCGATGCCGATGCCGCCTCTTGCAACAGATCGAGGTCGTCGAGCGTTCCCAGCCGCACCTCGGCACCGGCCGCCTCGAGCGCCCTGGCCTTGTCCGCACCGCGCGACAGGCCGGTGACGCGGTGGCCCGCACCGATCAGTTCGGCGGCGACGGCGGAGCCAACCCAGCCGGTCGCGCCAGTCACGAATATATGCATGTCAGTCTCCTCAGCTCTCGCTCAACCAAGCCGCATCGACAGCTCGACGTCCTTCGCGAACGGCACGGACAGATAGCCGCTGCCGGACGATCGCACCTGCTCCAGATAGGGCGGACAGAAATCGGCATTGTCGGCGATGACTAGCGCACCGGGCCGCAGCCGGCTCTCCACCAGGCCGAGTATGTCGGGATAGAGCGCCTTGGCGCCGTCGAGCAGGAGGAGATCGACGCGCTCCGGCAGGTCGATCGCAAGCGTCTCCAAAGCGTCACCCTCACGGAACTCGACCAAATCTGCGAGCCCCGCCTTGGTGAGATTCTGCCGTGCGCGCGCCACCTTGGAGGGTTCGAACTCGCTGGTGATGAGCCGGCCGCCGCCGTTGTCGCGGAGCGCGGCCGCGAGGTGCAGCGTCGAGATGCCGAATGAGGTTCCGAATTCGACGATGGATGTCGCACCAGAATGGCGGGCGAGCATGTAGAGCAGCGCGCCCGTTTCCGGCGAGACGGCAAGCGGAATATCCTTCATGCGGCTATAGAAGTCGCGATAGTCGGTGCGGCTGCGCACCAGCCGCGCCTTGTCCTCGCCCGTGAGGCTGTTCCAATATTCGGCGACGGAGGACGTCGAAGAGGGTTCGATCGCCTGGTCTTCGGCGAAGAGGCTCTTCACGAGCGAGGCGACAGGTTCGGCAGTAAGCGTGTCCATAATGGCTCCGGTTGACAGCGTTTCGATGTCGGCCAAAATACGACGAAACATTCATGTTTACTAATCGCATTGGGACGGATCGGCCGCATGCCCCGCACAACCACCGAAATTTCCACGAGAAAGCTTCCCAGGCAGGCGCGCTCGACGGAATTGGTCGCGGCGATTCTCGATGCCGCTATTCAGGTTCTGACAACCGAGGGTGCGCACCGATTCACCACCGCGCGTGTCGCTCGGAAAGCCGGTGTGAGTGTCGGTTCGCTCTATCAATATTTCCCCAACAAGGCCGCCATTCTTTTTCGCCTTCAGAGTGACGAATGGGAGCAGACGACCCGGCTGCTAAGAGAAATATTGGAGGACGAGAGCAAGACACCGCTGGAGCGTATCCGGGCTCTTGTGCACACCTTCGTCCGGTCCGAATGCGAGGAAGCCAGCATGCGAACGGCGCTGAACGACGCTGCACCGCTCTATCGCGACGCGCCCGAGGCCATTTTGGCGAGAACTGAAGGCTCTATGGCCTTCCGGACATTTACGATGAAAATGCTCCCCGACGTCGCTGAGGAAACGCAAGCCATGGTGGCCGAGCTTATCGAGATGACCCTTTCCCAAGTAGGAAAGGCCTTTTCGGAAGAGCCGCGTTCGAACGAAGAGATCGCGGCATTTTCCGATGGGTTGGCAGATATGCTGTGCGCCTATCTATCAACATTGGCGAAGGATCTTGAACGCGCCTGATCGGGGAAGGCACCGCGCGTAGCACGCTGGCGCGCCATTCCAGGGTTGGCTTATGCTGCCCGGCAGGTCACGCTTGCGGAAGCGGCGGATGTTCGCCACCTGGCAGACGCTGCTGCTCTTCGAGGTTTTTCGCCCCCGGCCATTCCCTGCGCCCATAGCGGGCGTAGAGGGTCGGCAGGACGAACAGCGTCAGCAGCGTGGCGGAGATGACGCCGCCGATCACGACCGTCGCCAGCGGCTTCTGCACCTCCGCCCCCGCGCCGGTGCCAAGCGCCATTGGGACGAAGCCGAGGCTCGCCACCAATGCGGTCATCACCACCGGGCGCAGACGCTGGATCGCGCCAGTGCGGGCGGCTTCGGCCCGCCCCATGCCGTTGCGCATGAAGTCCTGGATCGACGACACCATGACGAGGCCGTTGAGCACCGCAATGCCCGATAGCGCGATGAACCCGACCGCGGCTGAAATGGAGAAGTCCATCCCCCGCAGGAACAGCGCCAGCACGCCGCCGACCAGCGCCAGCGGAACGCCGGTGAACACGATTGCCGCGTCCCGAACCGACCCCAAGGCGCCGTAGAGCAGCAGCAGGATGAGCGCCAGGCACGCCGGGATCACCAGTTGCAGCCGCTCCCGCGCGGAAGCGAGATTTTCGAACTGGCCACCCCATTCCAGATAACTGCCGGCGGGCAGACGCACATCGCGGGCGATGGCGGTCTGCGCATCCTCGACCACGCCCGCAATGTCGCGGCCGCGCACATTGGCCTGCACCACGACCCGCCGCTTGCCGTTCTCGCGGCTGATCTGGTTGGGACCGTCGATGATGCGGATGTCCGCGACGCTGGCGAGCGGCACGAACCGACCACCCGGAACTGGCACCTGCACCTGTTGCAGCGTGGCGAGGTCGGCGCGCTGGGCTTCGGACAGGCGGATCATCACGGGGAAGCGGCGGTCACCCTCGAAGATCATGCCGGCCTCCCGGCCACCGATGGTCGCCGAGATGGTATCCTGCACATCCTGCGCGGTGACGCCGAGCCGCGCCATGGCATCGCGATTCACCCTGATGTCTAGCATGGGTAGGCCGCTGGTCTGCTCGACCTTCACGTCCGCCGCACCCGGCGTGCGGCGCAGGATCCTCGCGATCTTCTCCGCCGTGGCGTTCATGGCATTGAAGTCGTCGCCAAAAATCTTCACCGCGATGTCACCGCGCACGCCTGCGATCAGCTCGTTGAAACGCATCTGGATCGGCTGCGTGATCTCATAGGCGTTGCCGGGGAAACGGTTCAGCTTTCCTTCCAGCCGTTCGACCAGTTCAGCTTTGGTCAGGCTGGGATCGGGCCATTCGTCCTTCGGCTTCAGGATGACGAACATGTCGGTCGCATTGGGTGGCATCGGGTCCGATGCGAGTTCCGCCGTACCGGTCTTGGAGAAGACGAATTTCACCTCCGGTTGCTTTGCCACCATCCGCTCAATGGGTGCCTGCATCGCCTGGCTCTGCTGGACCGATGTTGCGGGGATGCGAAATGCCTGAATGAGCAAATCGCCTTCATCAAGCTGTGGCAGGAACACCTGTCCCAGCGACATGAACGCCGCGATGGCGACAGCGAAACCGCCAATCCCCACCCCCATTGTCGCGGTCGGGCGCTGCATCGCCTTGTCCAGCCCTGGTTTGTAGCGGGCGTTGAGCCAGCCCATGATACGGCCTTCCTTCTCGTCTACCGGCGTGGAAAGCCAGATTGCGATGGCAGCCGGAACGGCGGTCAGCGACAGGATGAAGGCAAAGGCGAGTGCGATGATGACGGTCAGCGCCATCGGCACAAAGGTTTTGCCCTCCACCCCGGTCAAGCTGAGCAGCGGGATATAGACGAGGATGATGATCGCCTGACCGTAGACCGAAGGCCGGACCATTTCGCGCGCTGCCGCCGCAACGGAGGCAAGCCGTTCTGCCAGCGTCAGCCGCCGGCCCTGATGGTGCTGCTCATCGGCCATGCGACGCAGCGCATTTTCGACGATAATGACCGCACCGTCGACGATCAGGCCGAAGTCGAGAGCGCCCAAACTCATGAGATTGGCCGACACCCCAAGGCGCAACATGCCGAAGCTGGTCAGCAGCATCGTCACCGGAATGACCATTGCCGCGATCAGCGCTGCGCGGAAATTGCCGAGCAGCGCAAACAGCACGACAATGACCAGCAGCGCCCCCTCGCCCAGATTCCTGGCCACCGTCTTGATCGTCGCGTTGACCAGCGCGGTGCGGTCCAGCACCGGCTCCACGATGACATCGGCCGGGAGGGAGGCATTGATCTCCTGCAAACGGTTCGCCACCGCCGTCGCGACAGCGCGGCTGTTCTCACCAATGCGCATGATCGCAGTGCCGACGACGACTTCGGTGCCATTCTCGGACGCCGATCCCATGCGGATTGCTTGCCCTGTCTTGACCGTGGCGACCTGCGCCAGCGTGATCGGCACGCCCTCCCGCGTTGCGACCACGATGCGCGACAGTTCATCGGCATTGCGTACCAGCGCGTCGGATCGCACGGCCAGCCCTTCACCATTGCGGTTGACGAAGCCGCCGCCGACGCTCGTGTTATTCTTCTCCAGCGCGGTGGCGAGATCGGTCAGCGACAGCCCCAGGGCAGAGAGGCGCTGCACATCGGGGATCACCTGAAACTGCTTCACATAGCCGCCGATGGAATCGACCCCCGCCAGCCCCCTGGTGTTCTTGAGCAGCGGCGCGACGATCCAATCCTGCGTCGTGCGGAGATAGGTCGCCTTTTCGGTATCATTGGTCAGCCGCTCACCTTCAGGCGTGATATAGCTGCCATCGGGTTGTATCCCGGGTTCGCCGGGCAGGTGCTTGTCATCCTTGCGGTGGCCAAGCCGGACCGTCCACATATAGACTTCGCCCAGACCCGTGGCGATCGGACCCATTTCCGGGTTCACGCCGGAGGGCAGATTTTCCGTGACACTGGCCAGCCTTTCGCCCACTTGCTGGCGCGCGAAATAAATGTCGGTCGCTTCATCGAATACCGCCGTGATCTGGGCAAAGCCGTTGCGGCTCAGGGAGCGGGTGTTCTCCAGCCCCGGAATCCCCGCCAGCGCGGTTTCGATCGGGAAGGAGACCTGTTTTTCGACCAGTTCGGGAGAGAGCGCGGGGGCGCGGACGTTGATCTGTACCTGGTTGTTGGTGATGTCCGGCACCGCATCGATCGGCAGGCGATGGAGGGCGGCGGCGCCGATGACGGCGGCGATGGCAGTCAGCAGCAGGACAAGCCAGCGCCTGTGGACCGCCCAGTCGACGATGGGGGCGATCATGGCTCAATCCTCATGCGCTGCTTCGCCCTTGCCGAGTTCGGCCTTGAGCGTGAAGCTGTTGGTGGTGGCGATCTTTTCACTGCCCTCAAGACCCGAGCGCACGATCACATTGCTGCCCGACGTGTCACCGGTCGTGACCGGCACGGCCCTGAAGCCCTCGCGGGTCCGGACGAAAACGATCGTCTTGCCTTCGACGGTCTGGATCGCGGTCAACGGCACGCTCACGACATTGGCGCCGCCGCCACCGGTAAGCTGAACGGACGCCGTGACGGCTTCGCCCACGCGCCACAGGCCGCCACGATTGTCGAGCGTGGCGATGACCGGCACCAATCGCGTCTGGGTGTCGAGCGCGGGGGAGACGAAGCTGATCCGGGCCTGCGCCTGCCGGCCCGACGCCGTCACCAGCACGCTGTTCCCCGGCTTCACCCGGCCAGCATCGGCGGGCTGGAGATTGAGCGAGAGCGAGACGCTGGAGAGATTGGCGATGCGATAGAGTTCGGCATCGGCCGCCACGGTCTGCCCCAGTACGACACTGCGGGTGACGACCTGCCCCGAAAGAGGCGCGGCGACACCAATCCGGTTGAGGCCACCGCCACCGCCGCCGGCAGCGGACACTTGCCCTTGCGCCTGCCGATAGGCGATCCGGGCTTCGGTCGCCGCCGTGCGCGCGGCGATCACATCCTGTTCAGGCGAGACGCGCTGCGCGAACAGGCGTTCCTCACGCGCAAGGTTTGAATTGGCAAGCGTCAGCCGTGCACACGCGGCTTCGACTTCGCCCTTGAGCTGTGCCGCCTCGCGGCTTTCGATCACCGCGAGCGTCTGGCCCCGGCTTACCGATTCCCCAAGATTGCGGGTGAGCGAGACGACCCGACCGCCGATCGCGGCCGACACCACCTGCATTCCCTGCGGATCGCCCTCAATTGTGGCCGGCAGGTCGAGTGTGCCGACGCCGCCAATGGTGGGACGATCGATCTGGATGCCCGCAGACGCGATCTGCTCCGCGGTCAGCACGATCATGCCTTCATCGGCCTTGCCATCATCGGCATGACCGGCTTCGCCTTCGACATGTTCGTCGGCAGATGCGGCGTTTTTGCCTGCCTCATTCCCGCCGCCGCAAGCGGCCAGCAGCACGGCAAGGGCCAGCGGCGTCAGCGCCGCGAACTTTTTCGTAAAGGTCATGGATCAATTCCCCTGGCCGGGCGCCGAAGCGGGTGCTGCCGCAGTCAGGCGTTCCAGTCGCGCTCTGGCATTCTGATAGGCTGCAAGCGCGTCGATCGCGGCAAGGCGCGTCTCGGCAAGCGCGCGTTCGGCGTCGAGCAGATCGAGTTGGCCGAATTTGCCCTCGCGATAGCCGATGCGGGCAATACGGGCGGCTTCCTGTGCGGCGGACAGCGCCGGCCCGTTAGCCGCGCGCGCTGTGGTCGCGGCATTGGCGGCTTCGGCCTCAGCCTCCGCGATGGCCTGCTCGACGTCGAGCGCGGTCATGCGACGCTGAGCGTCGGCGCGGTGAAGTTCCGCTGTCGCCTCCTCGACGGCGGCCCTGCCCGAATTGAAGAACGGTATCGGCACCGAGATACTGAACACGGCAGCGGTGTCGTTGGTCGCTTCCAGCCGCCGGATACCCGGCCCCACCGTCAGATCAGGCACGCGCTGCGAACGCGCAAGACGAACGCCGGCATCGGCAACGGCCAGATCGGCATCGGCAGCAGCCAGCGCCATGGTCCTGGCGATGCCAGCCGGCTGCGCCGGGCCATGACCAGCAGCCGGAAGCCGATCAAGCATGGTCTCGTCAAGCGAACCGGCAAGGGGCTGCCCGATCCGCCGGGCAAGGTTGTGCCGTGCCACCTCCGCCAATCGCTGCGCCCGCTCGACACCGACTTCGGCATTGACGCGCATCACGTTGGCGCGTTGTTCTTCCAGCGGGGAAGCACGCCCCGCCTGAACCCGGACTCGGGCTGCATTGGCGGCATCGCGGGTGATGCGAAGCTGATCCTGAACGGTAGCAAGGCGCCGCTGCGCCGCCACCGCCTCCACATAAAATTGCGTTACTTGCAGGCGAATGTCCGCCTGCGTGATCGCGGCCATCAGCATGGCGCGACTGCTTCGGACATCGGCCGCCGCAATCCGTGCCGCGCGTTTTCCGCCAAGCTCTATGGGGATGTTCAGGCCAATGGTCGTTTCCGTCTGTTCGAACCCATTATAGGGGCCGGTGCCGGCGATATTCTCGATCTGTGTCTCAAGGCTGGGATTGGGACGTAGGCCCGCGACAATCCGGGATGCCCGCGCGGCGTCAATGCCCGCTTGCGCGGCTTCGGCCGCCGGCGCGCTACCGCTCGCCAGCCGGACAGCTCGGTCGAGAGTGAGAACCGGTCCCGCCGGTTGCGGCGCTGCCGCGATATTGTCCTGCGCCTGTACGGTGGCGACGCAAGAGGTGGCGGCCAGCAAGGCCGCGATGATCCTGTGCATGAACCTGATCCTGATTGAAATGCATTGGGGCAGCCGCGTGCGGAGCGGGCGGCAGGCCGGAAAGCATCAATCAGGCGATGGGAGGGCGCAGGTCCGGGCCGGACGACCAGCGATCAAGCGCGGCGTCGGCAGGATTGAAGGACGGCAAGATCAATGGCACGCGTAACGTGAAGGCACCATCCCTGGCGGGGATGAAGGCAGCAGCGCCATGACAATTGCCATGATGATGCGGCGTGGCCTTGTCGGCATCTCCCTGCGTTTGATCGGCATCGCCTTCGCTGTGCACATAGCCAGAGCATTCGAGGCTCGTCACACCCGGAAACTCGCTGGCATGCACCATCGCCGCCGTGGTCAGCGACACGATGAGCATGAACAGGACAAGAATACCTTGGCGGAACATGATGTTCGCCATAGCGGATCGGCCGCGCTTTGTCATTGCATAGTCCCGGATGGGGCCGGATGCGCCTGCCGCCAGGCGGGAATGGCTGTTGTCAGCACCTTCCAGGCGGAACGCAGGAAGATGAGCGCGATGACGCCACCCACCGTGATATCCGGCCAGGCCGAGCCGGTCGCGGCGACCAGCCCGGCGGCAATCAGCACGCCAATGTTGGACGCGACGTCATTGCGCGAACATTCAAAGGTGCTCGACATGTTCACATTGGCCTTGCGGAAGCGCCAGAGCAGCGCAAGGCAGATGAGATTGGCAACCAGCGCCATGCTCCCGAAAGCGAGCATCAGCGCCGAGGATGGCGGCACGCCGTTCACGATCTTGTCGGCGATTTCGGCGATGATCGCTATGCCGAAGACGAGGATGATTGCACCCTTGACCATTGCCGCGCCCGCTTCCCAACGCGCGCCGCGATGGAGCGCATAGAGGCTCAGCGCATAGACCAAGGCATCGCCGAGCATATCGATCGAATCGGCCATGAGCGCCGAAGAACGCGCGACGAACCCGCCGCTGAACTCGGCCACGAACATCGCCAGATTGATGAACATCACCACGATCAGGACACGGCGCTGATCCTTCTTTGCCGCCAGTTTGGCCAGCGTATCGCTTTTCTTCGAGCAGCAGTCATGCGCCACGATCGTGAATCCGGATTGGTTCGATATGGCATGGACCCATGCACCCTGAAGCCACTATAGGGTCAAGCATGAAGATCGGTGATCTTGCCCGCCTGACCGGCACCCGTGTCGAAACCATCCGCTTCTATGAAAAAGAAGGGCTGATTCCAGCGCCCAGCCGAACCGGAAGCAATTACCGGATTTACGAACAGACGCATCTCAACCGGTTATCCTTTATCCGCCGGTCACGCGATCTGGGATTCACGCTCAATCAGGTGCGCGCCCTGCTCGATCTTTCCGACGACCGTTCGCGCTCCTGCTGCGCGGTCGATGAACTCGCACGTGCACAACTCCGATCCGTCGCACGAAAGATCGAGGATTTGCAGTCGCTCCAACGGGAACTGACCAGATTGCTCGATCAATGCAGCCAGGGAACAATCGCCGAATGCAAGATCATCGACGCCTTGGCACCCTGATGTAATCGCCGTTGCCGCAGCGCGAAGTCATGATATGAACGAGGGAACTATTGCGAATTGGTCGCAAAACCCTTTAATGCGATTGACGTGCCTAACAACGCCGCCGCCCTGTCCCGTCTGCTGCTGCTGGAGCGCTCGTCGCTGCTCCGGCTGGCGCAGCGTATCATCGGCAATGGACCTGCGGCTGAGGATGTGACGCAAAGCCTGTGGTTCAGGGTCCAGCGGATCGACGATGACCCGCCCATCGTCCATAAGCGCGCGTTTCTCTACAGACTGGCGAGCAATCTGGCGACGGATCGCTTGCGTGCACAGAGGCGCCATAATGCGCTGTTCGACGGCGGTGGGTCGATTGGAGAGGTGGCGCATGCAACGCCGTCGATCGAGCAGCAACTGCTGGACCGCGAGAATCTGGACCGGTTGCTCGAGGCCGTTGAGGAACTACCATCCCGGTGCCGGGAAGTGTTCCTTCTTCGTAAGATGGAGGAACTCCCCGTCAACGAGATTTGCCGTCGACTTGGCATTTCGCGCAGCATGGTGGCGCGCCACATGGACAAGGCCCTGCGGCATCTGATGGCGCGGATGCAGGACGGCGACGGGCAAGATAGCGGCGAATGAAGAATAATTTTCCGTTCCTGCATCTACATAGGCTGGTCTCAAACGTCATAGTCCATGAAGAACTCGCGTCGGCGCGGTTTGCGCATGGCCGGGGGGAGACAGGATTTGGTGGCTGACCAGCCCATTCCAAAAGAGGTGAGAGATACCGCGGCTCGCTGGATAACGGCACGCGACGCCGGCACGATGTCCAGGCAGGACGAAGGCGACCTGACGGCCTGGCTGGCTGCCGATCCGCTCCACGCGCGCGCGTTCGCAGAAGCAGAGCGGTTCTGGGAGCGGATGAATGGGGAGCAGGTCAGGGCCGCGCTGCGGGAACGCTATGCGGGTCCTGTCACTGCGCCTGCAACCCTGCGTCCCCATCCCCGGCTGTCTCGGCCGTGGATCGCCCCGGCCATGGCCGCGAGCGTGGCAATCCTTGTCGTGAGCGGGGTCAATGATTGGCCGACGCGGCTGCGCGCGGATGCGGTCACCGGCGCTGGAGAACAGCGCAAGGTGCAGCTCGATGACGGCTCCGTTGCGCAGCTCAATACCGACAGTGCCATCGCAGTCGACTACAGCCGCAACCGACGCACCATTCGCCTCCTCAAGGGCGAGGTGGCATTCACCGTGGCACCGGACAAGGCCCGCCCCTTTACGGTCCAGGCCGGCGGCGGTTCGACGACCGCGCTGGGGACGCGCTTCATCGTTCGCCGTGACGGTGAAGATACTGATGTGACGGTCACGGAGCATCGCGTGAGGGTGGCATGGGGGCCATCGGCAACCTGGGTCGATCTGCAGGAGGGGGAAGCGACGCGCTATGGACCTGATGGCATCGCCCGCGTCCATCCGGTCGACACGGATGCGGTATCGGGCTGGACGCGAGGCGTGCTTGTGTTCGTGAACCGGCCGCTGGGCGACGTCGTCGCGGAGCTGAACCGTTATTATCCGGGCTATATCCGCGTGATCGGCGCAGAGCTTGCCCAACGCCGTGTCAGCGGCGGCTTTCGCATCGATGATCCGCTCGGCGCGGTCGACAGCCTGCAACGCAGCCTCGGCATCGGATCGACGCGCATCACCAACCGGCTCATTTTCCTTCATTCCTGAAATGACGTGGCGCGACAAAAATTTTCATAGCCAGGTCTACATTTTGAAATCCAGGACGTCTCAACCTATTGAGGATCGTTCTCAATAGCAGATGCGATCCCTCCATCTTATTTGGGGGACGACGAACAGTGTGGATTTCCAGGGTTAGGGCGGGAACGCTACGGACGCGTGCGGCCATGGCATCGGTTATGTTGATGACGACGGCGATGGCGACCGGGGCCGTCCTGTTATCAACGGCCGCGCACGCACAGACGGGACAGAGCTACGACATTCCGGCGGGATCGCTGGCAGCCGCGCTTAATCGCTTCGTCGAGGTGAGTGGCGTGGCGCTGGTCTATGACGCAACGCTGACCAATGGCCGGTCCAGCCCCGGCTTGAAAGGCAGTTTCTCGACCGCCGAAGCCTTGTCGCGCCTGCTGTCCGGATCGGGCCTCACCTATCAGTCGACCGGCGCCAACGCCTTCACGCTCGAACGCGCCCCGGCGACGGCGAACGGCACCGTCCAGCTGGGCCCGGTGCGCGTCGAAGGATCGGACACCGCAACGCCCTTTGCCCGCTATGACTATACGCGGGAAACGGCGACCAGCCCGGTGCCGGGCTATGTCGCACGGCGCAGCGCGGCAGGCACGAAGACCGACACGCCGATCATCGAAACACCGCAATCGATCTCGATCGTCACGCGCGAGGCGATGGACACGCAGACGGCGGTCAACTTGACAGAAGCGCTGCGATATACCGCCGGTGTGTCGACAGCGGCCTATCTCAATGGCAGCGGCGACAATTACGATATCTTCACCATCCGTGGCTTCGCCAACAGCAATGGCGGTCTGCTGCGCGACGGCATGCGGCTCAACTACAATGTTTTCGACGCCCCGACCGAAACCTACGGGTTGGAGCGCGTCGAGGTTCTCAAGGGGCCAGCGGGTGTCGTCTATGGCCAGTCCGGCCCGTCGGGTGCCGTCAATCTGGTTTCCAAGCGACCGACGGCCACGCCGCTCCATGAGATTGAGGTGCAGGCCGGGACATTCGACCGCTATCAGGTCGCGACCGATCATGGCGGTGCCCTCGATGCGAACGGCACATTCTCCTACCGGCTGACCGGGCTGGTGCGCGACAGCAACGAATGGACCGACTATGGGCGCAACGATCGGGTCTATGTTGCGCCAGCCTTGTCCTGGCGCCCTTCCAGTCGCACCGACCTGACGGTGCTCGGCTATTACCAGAACAGCAAGACGAGCTATTATACCGGCATTCCCTATGTCGGCAGCGTGCTGCCTAATCCGAATGGGCAGGTGAAGCGCAAGCGCTATTTGGGCGATCCCGATCTCAATTACTGGGACACCGAAGCCTTTTATGCCGGCTATCTGTTCGAACACCGCTTCAGTGATGCCGTGAAGTTCAAGAGCGGGCTGCGCTATAGCGAATCGACGCTCGACTATGGTTATGTCTATCCGAACGCCCTCCAGGCGGACAACCGGATGGTGACGCGAGGCGCCATCAAGCGGCATGATGATTCCGACAATCTTTCGGCGGACAATAATCTGCAACTGCGCTGGAATGCGCTGGCCGGCGAACATCTGACCATGGTGGGCATCGACTATGGACGCAGCCATTACCAGCGCACCCGCTGGTTTGCGGCAGCGCCGTCGATCGACATGTATGCGCCGGTCTATGGCGAAATCGGGGCGCTGACCTTTGCCGCGCCGCGCATCGACAATCCGATTCGTTATCAGCAGACCGGCATCTATCTCCAGCAGCAGAGCAAGTTCGCCGACCGCTTCGTGGTCACGCTGAACGGACGCCAGGATTGGTCTGATACCGTCACGACCAATATTGCCAATGGTGCCAGGACGAAGGACAAGGCAGACGCTTTCACCTTTCGGGGCGGGCTGACCTATCTGCATCCCAGCGGGTTCGCGCCCTATGTCAGCTATTCGGAATCGTTCGAACCTTCGAGCGGCACCTACTGGGACGGCACGTCGTTCAAGCCCACGACCGGCACACAATATGAGTTGGGCATCAAGTTTCAGCCTGAAGGCAGCGACACGCTTGTGACGCTTGCAGCCTATCATCTCCGGCAGCAGAATATCTCAACGCCCGATCCCGATCAGGCCAATCATCCCGGCGGCCTGGTGCAGACCGGCGAAATCCGTTCGAAAGGCATCGAACTGGAAGCGCAATCGGACGTGACCGAGAATCTGCGCATCCGCGGCGCGCTCACCCTGATGGATGCCGAGGTGACGAAATCGAACGATCCCACGCAACTCGGCCTGGTTCCGGTCGACACGCCGTCGACCATGGCGTCGCTGTGGGCCGATTACACCATCCGTGAAGGATCACTCGCCGGCCTTAGCTTCGGTTTGGGAGGACGCTACACCAGTGGCTCCTATGATGTTGGCAATCTGGTCAAGACCGATGGCCGGACCCTGTTCGATGCGCTGATCGCCTATCGGACGGGACAATGGCGGCTTGCGGTCAATGCGACCAACCTGTTCGACAAGACCTATATCAACAGCTGCTATTCCACCTGCTGGTATGGGCGGCCCCGCGCAGTCGACGTCAGCCTTCGCTTTAACTGGTAAGGTCCGTGCCTCCGGGTCTGCGGACGGTTATGGTCCGGCTTCATCGCTGGGTAGGCCTGGGGATCGCCCTGTTTCTGGCGATTACCGGGCTGACCGGCAGCATACTTGCCTATCGGGAGCCGCTCGACCGCTGGCTCAATCCTGACCTGTTTGATGTCGAGCCCGTCTCGTTCCGCCGGCCGTTGCCGGTGGGCGAGATGGCGCAGCGGATCGAGCGCGCCCTGCCGCAAGCGGAACCATTCTATCTTCCCCTGAGTACCTCGGCGGGCGAAAACGTCGTCGTCCTTATGAAGCCGCGCCAGAGCCATCCGGCGCCGCTCGGCTTCGATCAGGCCTTCTTCGACCCTTATGATGGAAAGCTGCTGGCAACACGGAACACCGGGGGCAGCCTATTCGACCGGCGTTCGACGATGGGCTTCATCTACAAGCTCCACAGGCAGCTGGCCCTTCCCGTCGTGTGGGGAACGAGCATCCTCGGGCTCGTCTCGATACTCTGGACGCTGGACAGCTTCACCGGGCTTGCGCTGACCTTTCCCTCGCGCGGGAACGGCGCGGGACGAAAGAGCTGGTGGGCGCGATGGAAAACAGCCTGGACGTTCAAGCGGGGTGCGTCGTCCAGCCGGCGCGTGCTCGATCTGCACCGGGCCGGCAGTCTCTGGCTGTGGGGCATGCTGCTCATTTTCGCCTGGTCGAGTGTGATGCTGACGGCGGAGCCGGTCTATCGGGCGGTGATGACACGGTTCGTCACCTTCGACGAACCGCGCCGCGCGCTGCCGGTGGTCCCTGAACGGGATCGCGACATGCGTCTCGACTGGGGCGATGCACTGGCAGCGGGGCGCAAGGCACTGCCCGAAGCCGCCCGCCGTTTCGACTTCACCTCGCAAGGTGAGACTGAGCTGGTACGCGACCGGAACCGCAATCTCTATATCTATTATGTCCGGAGCAATCGCGACATCCGGGACGATTCCGGGTCCACCGGCCTGTTCATCGACGGCACAACCGGCCGGCTTATAACGGTCTCCCTGCCGACGAAGGCGGGCGCGGCCGGCAATGCCTTCACCCAATGGATGTATGGCCTGCATCTGGCACAGGTGTTCGGCGCGCCCTATCGCCTGTTCGTCATGCTGTTCGGGCTGGCCATCACGGGCCTGTCAGTTACGGGAATTATCCTCTGGTGGAGGAAGCGCCGCGCGCATCGGATCGGTGAGAAACGCAGGCGAATACGCAAGACTTCCATGGCGTCTTTCAGAAGAGATGTTTATGCCCCCGAATGAAGGTGAAACGACAGTCGGCCACGTCGTGCCCATCAGGGTATCGGAATTGCCGCCATATTTATACGAACGCCATCGATACCGAGTTTCCGGCAGCAATCGCCGGTTCGGAGCTGCGGGGATGACGTTGATTTTCACCTTGGTGCTGGCCGGAGGGAAAGGATGACGCACTCATGATCAACAGCCGCCGGCACGATCAATGGTCAGAATTAAGTGCGGCCGGCGAGGGAAATGTGCGTGCAGCCGCCGTACCCGAGGCATGGCAACCGTCCATCCGCTATAGCGACCAACCGATGAGCCTCGGCACATGGCTATTCGGCATGGGCGGGGTGGCGCTGATCGCGCTGCTCATCCTGGGCGCAGCGCTATTCACATGGACGACCTTTCAAACCGTGCGGCAGCCCACGACACTGAGCGTGTTCGATTTGGCTCCGCCTGCCGCGCCACCAGAGCCTGTCCATGAAACCCCACCCGGTCCGGAGCAGGTGCAGAAGGAAAAGCCGCAGCCGCCGATCGAGATGCCCCAGATCAAACCTCCAGAGATCAAGCTGCCTTCCATCAATACCCTGCCGGTGCAGATGGCGGAACTTGTTCCCGATCCCGGCCCGCCGGTGGAGGATACCACCGCACCGGAAACGCGACCCGCACCGCCAGCCCAGCAGGTTTCCACCGCCCAGCCAACATGGGAAGGATTGGTGCTGGGCGCCTTGAACAAGGTGAAACGTTATCCCCGTGCAGCCTCGCTCCGCCGCCAGCAGGGCGTACCTTATATCCGCTTCGTGATGGACCGCGAAGGCAAGGTGCTGTCGGTTCGGCTCGAACGCTCCTCGGGTTTTCGGATGCTCGATGAAGAAGCATTGGCACTCCCCAAACGCGCTTCGCCACTGCCCAAGCCACCAGAGAGCGTAGCGGGGGAGACCATCGAACTGGTTGTGCCGGTCGAGTTCTTCATGCGAACGCGATGAAGCTGTTGGGGAGAAAACTGATCCGTCATGCTTCCGCATTGCTTTCACGCGGACGGGTGACTTCCCTGCGCTGCCTGGCAATTGACGATGAAACGGCGGAAGAGACCGTCACTCTGGTCGCTTCCGCCGCCCATTTACGAAGCACGAAGGGGGCCATGCTTCGCATTCCTTGTCAGATCATCAGAAGTTGCGGCGCACCGACAGGCCGATGGTGCGCGGATAGACCGTCAGCCCCTGGCGAACGAACAGCACCGACGGCTTCTGGATGATGGTGCGATCGTCCAGCACATTCTTCACGAACGCCGAAAGCCGCCAGTCATCATATTGCACACCGATGTCGAGATTGCCGACCCAATAGGCTTCGCGCCGGTAATCGCTGTCGGTGACGCTATAGCTGCCATAGCTTTTGCCGGTATAGGTCCAGTTGGTGCTGAGGAACAGATCGGCCCGGTCGCTGATCGGTCGGTTATATTCGGCGCCCAGCGACAGCGACACATCGGGCACTTCCAGCACATGCTGCCCTTCCTGTGCTGAGGAACCCTGCACCTCCTTGGTGATCTTGGCATCGGTATAGCCAAAGTTCATCCGCAGCGTCAGTGCGTCGGTTACGCGGCCGACGACCTCCAGTTCGCCGCCCTGGCTGCGCGCATCGCCGGCATTGGCGGTGATGACATAGCCGCAAGACGACAGGCGCAACTGCTGCTGGATGTTTTTCCAGTCGATGCGATAGACAGAGCCATTCACCATCAGCCGGTGACCGAACAGACTGGATTTGAAGCCGCCTTCATAGGACCATATCGAGTCCGAACCGAAGGATTTGGCTGCATCCGGATCAAGCCCCAGATTGCTGATCGAAGCGGCGCAATAATTGGGCAGCGAATTGTTCTGCCCGCCAAGGCGGAAGCCCTTGGCCGCCGTCGCGTAAAGGCTGATCTCGTCGGTAACAGTGTAATTCAGCGCGAATTTCGGCGTCAGCGGGCTTTCGCTGGATTTCACATGCTCATAGGGCGGCGTGCCATCCGCCAGCCAGCCGCCTTCGTCCATCTTGTAATCGGTCCATGCCTTTACCTGGCGCACACCTGCCGTGAACTTCAGCCGGGGCGTGAGCATCACCGAACCTTCGGCAAAGCCGGCGATCTGCTTCAGCGTGCGATTGGAATGGAAATAGCCAAGCAGGCTGTCGGGCACGGCATAGCCGATGAAATCCTCGACCGTCTGGCCGGGGTAAAGCGCATCGACCGCTTCATTGAGGCCATAGACATATTCATCGTCGTGCGATTTGGCCTTGAGCGAATTGGCATAGACGCCCACCTGCCATTCGAAGCGGTTGCCATCGGCGATGGACGGCGAGGCAAAGCGCACTTCCTGTGCCCAGTTGGTGATGGTGTCGTCATTCAGCAGCACGCCCGGCAGCACCGAAAGCGTGTCATAGGCCGCGCCATAGCTGGGGTCGATGGCGGACGCCACATATTCGCTGTCATAGATTACGGCATCGAGCTGACGGCGGAAATTGCGGTGCATATAGGATGTCACCGACGTCAGATTATAATCGCCAATGTCCGCTTCGATCGTCAGGCTGGGAACGTAGAGTTCGTCGCGGCTGGGTTCGGCCTGCGTCTTGCTGGTCCGGAACTTGGGCAAGGCGACATCGAAAATGCCGGTGTTGGCCGTTTTCACATATTGATACTGAATGGCCGGTGTGATGGTCAGGCCATCGGTCGGTTCCCACAGCAATGCCGCGCGCGCTGCATAATAGCGTTCGGAATTGATGTTCCTGTCGATAACATTGCCGCTGCCGTCCACCCGATCGACGAACCCGCTTTGATAGCCGGTTTCACCAGATATGCGCAGCGCCGCATTGGCGCCGACCGGCAGGTTGAGAACGGCGCCCGCCTTGAAGTTCGTGCCACCGCCTTCGGTGGAGGAGACTTCACCCGATGCCTCGCCTTCCACGGTGCCCAGCTTGGGCTTGTTGGTGATGAAGCGAATGGTGCCGCCAAGCGAGCTGTCGCCGTAAAGCGTGCCCTGCGGACCGCGAAGCACCTCTACCCGTGCGATGTCGAACAGCCGGGGCAGCGTCGTTCCGGTAAAGAACTGGTTGGGAAAGGTCAGCGACACATCGTCGAGGTAAACGCCAACGGTTGCCGAACCGGATGCGGAGGAAACGCCACGCAATGCGATGCGGCTGGTGCCGGACGTGCCGGTGTTGGTGAAGGACAGGCCGGGCACCGAACGGGAAAGATCGGCATAATCGGCGACATGGTTGTTTTCGAGCTGGCTTGAATCAAGAACGCTGACGCTCAATGGTACGTTGAGCACATTTTCGGTGCGCTTCTGCGCGGTGACGACAATGGCGCCGCCATCACCGCCGGCGGGCGCGGCCGCTTCCTGCGCAAGGGCGATTTGCGGCACGGCAAGACCGGCAGCGGCAATCAGCCCGGCATATTTCAACGCGCCAAAGGCGTTGGCGCCGGAGGTGCGAACAGTTGGGAGTTGGTTTTTCCTGCCACCCATGGTGAGACCCCTTTTTGCTTTTTGCGATAAAAACTCCACTGTCTTCCTGCGAACGCCGACCCCGGCCACAGCCGGCAGGCGCACTGTTACGCAACCTGATTATTGAGTGTTTTTGGCCCGGTCGGCTGTTGCCGTTCCCGGTGCCTGGCTGCTTGCCGAAGACTTACAGATGTGCGGCACGGAAAAATGCGAGGTGGAACAAACTTAGTTTCAGCTTTTGCGAACTTAGGCAGAAGGGGATCGGCAATATTGTCCCCCGCCGTGCCCCGATCATCGGGATTCCGGCGCCACCGGCGCCTTGCAGCGGTGCTGGCGGGTTAGTTGCCGGAACAGGCAACCATCATTGCACAGGCCGCTATTCCAGCCCCGCGCCGATCCCCGCATCCCAAATGGGCCTTCAACGAAAAAATGAGGATCGGACATGGGTGACACGGCAAAAACGCCAAAGCCGATGATCGTTGGCCAGCCCGTGCTGGTGGTGATCGACGTTCAGAAAGGAAGTTTTGCCGAATGGGCGCCCAGCGAGCGGCTGCCGCTGCTTCCCGACCGGATAGAACGCATGCACCGCGTCCGCACCGTGGTGGATGCGGCACGCGCGGCCGATATTCCGGTCGTGTTCTTCAAGGAAGTGCATCGGCCGAACATGGTCGATTTCGGGCGCGAGCTGGACGGCACCGAAAATGTCCATTGCCTGGAGGATTCGCCGCATACCGAATTCGCGATCGATGAACTGGGCATCCGGCCCGATGACTATCTTCTGTCCAAGCGGCGCTATTCCTGCTTCTTCGGCACCGAGCTGGAGATATTGCTGAAGGGGCTGAAGGCCGACACGCTGTTGCTGACCGGTGGCTTCACCGATGTGTGCGTCCACTACACCTTCGTCGACGGGCACCAGCATGATTACTACTGCCGCGTTGTGGAGGATTGCACCACGGCATCGTCCCCCGCCGCGCATACGGCCGCGCTGAACGCGATGGAATATCTTCAGACCGGCGCGATCCGCACCTCTGACGAAGTGATCGCAGCCATGGGCAGGCGGGATTTCGCACCAGCCGGTTGAGACGCCGCCACAGCCAATCAAAGGAGCAAGCCCGCATGACGTCTTCCACCGCCAATCCCTATGCAGCGCGCGACCATGCCCGCGCGCAAGGCGGAACCAGGGTCGATACCATGCCCCTCCTGCCCCCCGCCGATGCCGATCATCTGCCAGCGGGCGTGACACCACAGGACATGATCTGGGCAGAGACGGTGGCTGGCGGCGGCTATACATCGAAGATCGTCAATCGCGGGGCGCGGATCGAACTGACCGATGTGGACGGCGATGCCTGTGCATCATTGCTGGCCTTCAACGCCGCACTGCCGACCGAACGGTTGAACGTCGCCGATACGGCGAAGATTCAGTGGAACGGCTATCTGGGCAAGGACCGCTTCATCCTGTCGGACATGGGGCGCGTCATCCTGTCCATTCTGGAGGACGAGGCAGGCACGCACGACATCTTCAGCGGCGCGTCCAATGCGGCATCCAACGCCCGTAAATATGGCGATGGCGCCAATTACGGCACGCACCCCAATGCGCGCGACCGCTTTCGCATCGCCGTTGCCAAATATGGCCTTGGCGTGAAGGACATTCACCCCTGCATCAATTTCTTCAAGGGCGTGAAGATCGGCACCGGCGGCGAGATGATCCCGGCGACCGGCCCGTTCCCCATGGGCCGCAGGTTGGTGCTGCGCGCGGAGATGGACCTGATCCTGATCATTGCCAATTGCCCGCATGTGCTGGATCCGCGCGAAAACTACAGCGTCACGCCGCTGCGCATTCGTGGCTGGCGCGGGCCTGTTGCGCCTCCCAGCGATGCCATCCGCACAGGTACGCCCGAAGGGTTGCGCGCCTTTCTGAACACCGAAGATTATTACGCGAGGTGAGCGCCATGGCCGACAGCACCGACACCTGCCGCATCGTTCATGATGAAACCGTCCCGGCCCGCGCGCCATGGATGCACGATGTGAAGGCGGGCCAGATCCTGAAGATCATCGATCTGGAAGGCAATCAGGCGGTCGACTTCCTGCTCTACAGCACAGGCGATGATGCCGAACGCTATAGCGCGCAGGATACCATGACAGCGCAGGGCAACATCTTCCTCAAGACCGGCAGCGTGCTGCTGTCGAACGAAGGGCGGCCGATGATGCGCATCATCGCGTCTGACGTCGCCTATCACGACACCATCGGCGGCGCCTGCTCCTGCGAGAGCAACACGCTGCGCTATGGCCATCACACGAAATCGCAGCATGCCTGTGTCGATAATTTCTTGGATGCCAATTCGCTTGCCGGGCGCAACAAGCGGGACATGGTGTCGAACATCAACTGGTTCATGAATGTGCCGGTGGAAGAGGACGGCACGCTGGGCATTGTCGATGGCATTTCCGCGCCCGGGCTGTCGGTGACATTGCAGGCATTGATGGATGTGACGGTGGTGGTTTCCAACTGCCCGCAGATCAACAATCCGTGCAATGGCTTCAACCCCACGCCAGTGCGTATGATCGTCAGCGAATGACCCGCACCGCATCGGCCATTGCGCGGGCCGTCAACGCGCGGGAGGTCGGCGCACGGCAGGTGGCGCAGGAGGCCATTGCCGCTGCTGCCGCCTATGACGCCATCCAGCCGGCGACATGGATCGCGCGGCTTGGCGAAGGGGACGTGCTTTCCCTTGCCGATGCAGTCGACCGCCGCATTGCCGACGGCGAGCAGTTGCCGCTTGCCGGCGTGCCCTTTGCGATCAAGGACAATATCGATCTTGCCGGATTGCCGACAACGGCGGCCTGTCCTGATTTCGCCTATCTGCCGCAAGAATCGGCTTTTGTCGTCCAGCGGTTGATCGATGCCGGCGCGATCCCGCTCGGCAAAACCAATCTCGACCAGTTCGCGACCGGCCTCAACGGCACACGCAGCCCCCATGGCGCACCTGCATGCGTCCATAACCGCGCTTTCATCAGCGGCGGTTCCTCCTCAGGATCGGCGGTGGCGGTGGGCGCGGGTATCGTTGCCTTCGCACTCGGCACCGATACGGCGGGTTCGGGCCGGGTTCCGGCAGCGATCAACGGCCTTGTCGGCATGAAGCCCAGCAAGGGCCGGTGGAGCACATCCGGTCTGGTGCCTGCCTGCCGATCGCTGGATTGCATCAGCGTGTTCACCCGCACCATCGACGATGCTGCACTTGTCGACAGCGTCGTTGCCGGCCTTGACCCGCAGGATCCATTTTCCCGGCCGCTGGAGGATGTCGATCGACCGGCGCGGCGCATCGGCGTTCCATTGCCGGCGCAGCGCAATTTTCTGGGCGATGCAGCCTCTGCCTTTCTATATCAAAAGGCGCTGGACAGCCTTGCCGCCGCTGGCGCGACGCTGGTGGAAATCGACGTCACCTTCCTCAGCGAAGCGGCCGAACTGCTCTATGGCGGGCCATGGGTGGCGGAACGCACGGCGGCGCTGAAGGAACTGCTTGACGAAAATCCCGACGCGATGAACCCGACGGTGCGCGAGATCGTGGAAGCCGGGCTGGGGATCAGCGCGGTCGAGCTTTTCCGGGGCGAATATCGGCTGAAGGCGCTGGCCCGCAAGGCGGAGGAGATGTGGCGCAACATCGATCTGCTCGCACTGCCGACTGCACCTACCGTCTATCGCATCGCCGAGATGCTGGCCGAGCCGATCCGCCTCAATTCCGCGCTTGGCCTTTACACCAATTTCGTGAACCTGCTGGACATGAGCGCACTCGCCCTGCCCGCCGGCTTCCGGCAGAACGGGACAGGCTTCGGCATCACGCTGATCGGACCGGCCCATGCCGACAGGGCGTTGCTGGCAGCGGGCAGCGCCTATCTTGCGGCAGCCGATCTGCCTGCGCCACCGCCCCTTGATTGCGGAGATCATATGGAAACCGTCAAGCTTTGCGTCGTAGGCGCACATCTGAAGGATATGCCGCTTCACTGGCAGCTCACCTCGCGCAATGCAAAGCTGGTGGAAAAGACGCAGACCGCCCCCAGCTATCGCCTGTATGCGATGGCCGACAGCGTCCCGCCAAAACCCGCGCTGGTATTCGACGAAACCGGCAGCGCGCTGGAGGTCGAAGTCTATGAACTTGGCATGGCCGAGTTCGGCAGCTTCGTCGTCGATGTGCCGGCGCCTCTGGCCATCGGCACAGTGACATTGGCATCGGGTGAGAGGGTAAAGGGCTTTGTTGCCGAGCCGCGCGCTACAAAGGGCGCTGAGGACATTACCGCGCTTGGCGGCTGGCGCGCCTATATCGCGCGATAGATCACATCGTTGCGGGGTGAGGCGGCACTTCCGCCCCCCTCCTCCGACACGTCGGTTCACCCGGGGTTTAGCCGGGTGGCACCAGCGCCTTGCAATTGCCGGCGATCGCCCTGCCGTTCATTGCCGCATCGACAAAGGCCGGCGCATCGGCAAGTGAGGCGGGCACCGCCGACCCATGGTCCTGCCCCGGATAATAATGCCATTCGACCCTGGTGCCGGCCGTGCACATGGCGGAGATGAAATTGAACTGCTTGGCCGGATTGGCATCCTTGTCGTTCAGCCCGGTTCCGATGAACACCGGCGTGACGACATGCACATCGGGAAATGCCGAACGAATGGCTGTCTGCCGGTCCAGCGTATCGATCGACACTTTATAGAATTGCGAGAAGGGCAGATTCTGCTCCCGGGCAAAGGCACGCAGCCCCGTCATGCATGTCTTTTGCGACCTGGCGAGCATTGCCCAGCCACCTGATGAAAGATAATCCGCCGGCTTCACATTGACCGGGTCGGCCGATCTCGCAGTGCCCAGGAACCACAGGATTTCATAGGCTGAATTGCCCGTGTCGGCCGGGTCCATATAGATTTGCGGCAGTGGCAGCTGGCGTGATTTCCCGACATTTTCGGTATGTGCGACGATGCCGGTGGCGACAGTGCCGCGAATGTGCAGCTCCGGCGCATAGGACGGGGCAAGATAGGCGGCAGCGATCGCGCCTTCCGATCCCTGCGACTGGCCGATGGTGACGATCTTGTCGCGATTCAGTTCGGGATAGCGGGCCAGCGCAGCGCGAATGCCGTCCAGCACCGAAATGCCTTCCGCCCGATATTGCAGATAGGGGTGCACGCCCGGTGTGCCGAGCCCGACATAATCACTGGCGACAATCGCATAGCCATGGTCCAGCCAATAGCCGAAATATTGCGCATCACGCGGCGAACGCTGCATGACGGAAGGGGCACAGACGTCTGCTATGCCGGTGGTGCCATGCGCCCAGGCGATGACGGGCCAGCCCCCCTTGGGCGCATTGCCCTTTGGAAAGAACACGATGCCCGAAACAGTCGTGGCCTGTGTGGCGTCGCGCCAGTCGGTTGAGCTGTAGAGGATGCGCTCCGCCCGCCCGGCTGCCGGAATCGAAACCTCAACCGGCGCGGTTTCAGTGCGCAGCATGATGCCGGGGCGCTGCGGAACGGGCTGATCCCATTGGTAAAAGGCAGGCACACCGCCATCGCCGGACCAGTCATCCACCGGCGTTGCCGCAACGGCTGGGCTGGCGAGGCAGAACAATGCGGTTGCCGCCAGCAAATGGCCGAGCGGATTAATGTCCAAGCGCATATCCATCCTTTCTGGGATCGGTGCCGCCGATCAGCACACCGCGTTGATGGTCGATCCAAACCGCCTGCCCGCCTCCCATGGGACGTTCGGCACGGCGGATGTCATGCCCCATTGCGGCAAGTGCATCGGCCAGATGCTGCGGCACGGTCTGTTCGATTTCCAGCACGCCGCCATAAGCGAAATGGCGCGGCAGGCTAAGCGCCTGCTGCGGGTCCATCCCGGCGTCGAGCATTGCGGAAAGGAGCTGCACCTGCCCGGTGGCCTGGTAATGGCCCCCCATCACGCCAAAGGGCATGAGTGGCCTGTTATCCTTCACCGCCAGGCCGGGAATGATGGTGTGCATCGGCCGCTTGCCCGCCGCCAGCGCATTGGGATGGCCGCGCTGCATCGTGAAGCTCGCGCCGCGATTGTGCAGCAATATGCCCGATGCCTCGTCATAGATGGCACTGCCGAAATCGGTGAAGATCGAATTGATGAAGCTGATGGCATTGCCGTCGCGATCGACGCAGGCGAGATAGACCGTATCCCTGTGCTCAGGCTCGTCGACAACAGGCGTGTCGATCGGTCCATCGGGGTTGAGACGCGCGCGAAGCCCATCCGCACAAGCCGGTGACAGCAGCCTTGCCAATGGCGTTGCACCGAAATCCGGATCGCAGATCCAGCGATCCCGTTCGGCATAGGCCAATGTGCTGACCTGAGCGAGAAGATGGATATAGCGAAGCGGGTCGTCCCACACCGCACTCATATCGATACCGGACAGCATGTTGAGCATCATCAATACCGTCATGCCCTGCCCATTGGGCGGACATTCGAGGATGTCGATCCCGCGATAGCTGGTCCGTATGGGGGTTACTGCTTCCCCGCGATGGCCTGCAAAATCATCCGCATCGTGATAGCCGCCAAGCGCGCGCAGCGTGGCGATGACGCCGGCAGCCGTCGCTCCTTCATAAAAACCCCGGCGGCCACGAACGGCGATGTCCTGCAATGTATCGGCAAGCGCGGGGCTGAACACCCTGTCCCCCGGTGTGACATGCCTGCCCCAATGGCTTGTTGCCGTCGGGCTGGCGGCAAGACGTTCACGGCCGAATTGCCAGTCCCATGCGACGCGCGGCTGCACCAGCCAGCCATTGCGGGCCAGATCGATCGCCGGGCGCAGCAGCCGATCCAGCGGCAGTCGGCAATGGTCCCGGTGCAGGTGCAGCAATGCCTCCACCGCACCCGGCACCGTTACCGAATGGACGCTTTCCTGCCCCACGGCGCCCACTGTTTCGGGATCGAGCGCCGCCGGCGTGCGGCCGGAGCCATTATAAGCGCTGACCACGCCATCGGCAGTGCTGTGGATATAGAAGCTGTCACCACCAAGACCGGCGTTCTGCGGTTCAACGACTGCAAGCACCGCCGATGCGGCAAGCGTCGCATCCGCCGCCGATCCGCCTTCCTCCAGCACTTTCAGTCCGGCATGGGCTGCATCGGGATGCGATGTCGCGACCATGCCGTTTGCGCAACAGGCGGCGGAGCGGCCCGGCTGCTGAAAATCACGCATCAGCTGTAGGACCCGCCGTCGATGATCAGCGCCTGGGAAGTGACATAGCTGCTTTCGTCGGAAAGCAGATAGACATAGATGGGCGCCACTTCTTCCGGCGTGCCCTGACGGCCCATCGGCACCGTCGCCTTCACCATGTCTTCCACCGCATTGTCGCCACCAATGAAATCGATAGCCGGGCGGTTGAACGGCGTATCGATCCAGCCGGGGCAAAGCGTGTTCACACGAATGTCGAATGGCGCCAGTTCGGAAGCGAGCGAATTGCCCATGCCGATGACGGCAGCCTTGGCGGAGCTGTAGGCGGCCCGGCCCGGCCCGCCATGCTTGCCGGCCAGCGAGGACATGTTGACGATCGATCCCTTGCCCGCCCGCTTCATGTGCGGGACGGCATGTTTCACGCCAAGGAACTGGGCGCGGACATTGATGGCATAGACCATGTCCCATTCCTCGACCGCGAACTGGTCCACCGGCCCTGCCCTCAGATAACCGGCGTTCTGGCAAAGCCCGTCTACCCCGCCCAGCCATTCGGCAGCGGCGGCGACATAAGCCGCCACATCCTGTTCATCGCGCACGTCGAGGGGGAAGAAACGCGCTGCATCGCCATAGGGCCTGATGCTTTCGCGGCCTGCGTCTTCATTGATGTCGGCAACCGCGACACGCGCGCCTTCATTAACAATGGCCCTGACGGCGGCAGCGCCGATGTTGGTCACGCCGCCGATGAACAATATGCGTTTGCCTTGAAGGCGGCTCACAGATCGTGCTCCTCGTTGAAATGCAGGACGCCGGTGGGATTGTTCGCGGCAGCGATCTGCCGGGCATAGGCCTGACGCCAGGGCGTTACGGTGTCAGACAGAAAAGCGCCGGACCGTGCCTGCTGGAAAACCGCCGCATCGCTGACACCGGGCGGTGCCTCACCGCGTTGATGCGCCTTCAGCACGCGCAGAATGCGGCGCCGGGTGATGGCGATCATGTTGTCGGACACCGAAAGATGTTCCCTGGTGCGATCGACGATGCTGCCCATGCTTTCGACCACGGCCTGATCCTGCAGCTGCACACCGGTAAGCCCGCTATAGCTGCGCGCGGCCTGCGCCTCGCGGTCGATCAGATAGTCGTTGTCGGCATTGGGAACGGTGCGCCAGCGATCGAACCATCCCGATCCATTGGGCAGATAATCCTCATCCTTTTCAAGGCCGGGAATCAGCGATCCGTCCTTCAGGCGACGCACGCCGGCCTGACGCTTTTTATACATCCAGGTGAAGATCATCGTGTGCTCGTCGTCCATCGGCACTGCCGCGTCGAGCACGATGTTGCTGTCGAAATTGCCGTCCGGAAACTGGGTATAGAAAGGCAGCAGATAATGGGCGACGCGGTAGTAGATCTGCCCGTCATCGGTTTCGCGATAGGCGGCATAGCTGGTGCCTGCCTGCGTTTCCGCCGTGTGATAGAGGGGCGCGCGTTCGCGAAGTGACATGCTGTTGAGGTCGTTGGGATCAAGATCGTCCAGCGATACCGATCCACCATGCAGAAAGCCGAAATGGGATGTGTCGATCTCCCCCTCCAGCACCTGCAGATAATTGCATCGGCGCAGCGAGCAGCTCAGCCGCACATCCTCCTGCGGCAGCAGCGTGGCTTCGATGCCGGTAAAGGGCGGCGGCGTTTCAGCCTTGCCCATATAGGCCCAGATGACACCGTTTCTTTCCTGCACGGGATAGGCCTGCGCCTTCAGCCTTTTGGCAAAGCTTTTCTCCGGCGGCACATTGGGCTGTTCAAGGCACTGGCCATCGGGTGCGTATTTCCAGCCGTGATAGACACAGCGCAGCCCGCCCGGTTCATTGCGCCCATAAAAGAGCGAGGCGCAACGGTGTGGACAGGCATGATCCATGATGCCCACCGCGCCTTCAGGTGTACGGAAGGCAACCAGCTTTTCACCCAGCAGCATCAGCCGCATCGGCGCACCGCCCGGCTCCAGCTCGGAAGCGAGGCAGGCAGGAATCCAGTATTCGCGCATCAATGCGCCCATTGCCGTGCCGGGGCCGACACGGGTCAGCAGTTCATTGTCCCTGGCATTCATGAAAACGCCTCCTCTTTAAGGGGCCGCGCTGCGCAATAGGCCGTCAGCGCCGCATCGCTCCATTCGCCATCGACAGTCGCGGCAAGCCGGTCGGCGATCAGTGGTGCAAGCTTGAAGCCATGACCCGAACAGGCGCTGACATAATGGCCTTTCGCCCCCAGTGGCGCGACGATGAAGGCCTCGTCATCGGTGACGGTATAGTAACAGGCCTTGGCCTCCAGCATCCGATAGCGGTCGGGCAGCGCAAAGCCTTCGGCAAACAGCATCCGGACGCGTTCGATCTCGTCGGCGGTGGGAATGCGATCGCCATCGGGATCGCCGTCGCGCGAAAATCTGTGGTCGCCCACCTTGAAGCGCATCCCGCAACGCGGCGGCATGGTGTAAAGCCCGCCTTCACTGCCGCGCGTGACGATCACCGGCGCCTGCGACCAGGCTTGCGCCAATTCCGGCGGCGGCGCGTAATAAAGAACCGCCTGGCGGCTGGGCACGGCCTTGCCCTTCAGTTCGGGTACCAGCCGGTCAATCCATGCGCCGGTGCAGATGACCAATGAATCAGCCTGATAATCGGTGGTTCCGGCACGGGCGATGCCGCGTTCCGGGTCAATGGCGTCGACATGCACATTGCTGACCAGATCGACACCGATGGCGGAAAGATGGACGACCAGTGCGTTCAGGATGCGCTGGGGAAACAACATGCCGGCACCGCCGGTTTCAACGACGGTCTGCACACCATCCATCTCGATCATCGGAAAGGCACGCACCGCCTCGTCGAGCGGCACCCGGCGATGGGCAATTTGCATTTCCTCCAGCGCGTTCAAGGTCGGCGCCAGCCAATTGTCGTCGTGGCGCACGAAATAGGTGGCGCCGATTTCCGCCATGTGCTTCGCGCCCAGATCGTCCCACAGCGCGTTCCAGACCTTGAAGGCCGCAGGCATCAGCCGCGCATAGCCTTCCAGCTTGCCATAAGCGTGGCGGATGATCCGATGTTCATCGTTGGAGGAGGATCGCGGATTGGGCAGCGGGCCGGCTTCAAGCACCGTCACCCGATAGCCGCGCCGGGCAAGCGCCCATGCGGTGGTGAGGCCATAGATGCCGCCACCTACGATCAGCGCCGTTCGTGCCCCTGCGGTCACTGGTCATTCTCCTGAACGAATTGCGGGTAATGCCGGGCGAGATAGCCGGCGCTGAACTTGCCGCTGGCGAGGTCTTCGGCCAACGCCTCCTGCGGGCGGGAAGCCGGATCGCCATAGCCGCCGGCCCCGGCGGTTTCGACGATCAGCGCCTCGTCAGGCTGAACCTCGATGAAGGATGCCTTGGTGGGCAGCAGCTCCTCGCTTCCGTCCGCCCGCCGCAGCAGGAAACGGCCGGTGCCGCCGCTGCTGCCGCCGAATACGCCCCAGGGCGCATTGCGGAAACGCTCCCCCTGCCCGGAAAACCCGGCGACATGGCCGCGCGGCCGCAGCACGCGGCGCAGGCCCAGCCCGCCGCGATACCTGCCCGCACCGCCCGTATCGGGGATGAGCTCATAGGCTTCGACAAGCAGCGGATATTCGGTTTCTATCGCTTCGACCGGCAGGTTGGACGTGTTGATCAGATGGACCTGCACACCGTCCTTGCCGTCCTTTTCCGCGCGCCCGCCAAAGCCGCCGCCGACGGTCTCCAGATAGACATAGCGTTTGCCGTCCGGCCCCTGCCCCGAAAACACCGCCATGGTGTTCGCGCCATTGGCTGCGCCCACCGCCTCGTGCGGCAGTGCATCGGCCAGCGCGCCGATGACCGTGTCGATGATGCGCTGGCAGGTGTTCGCCCGCCCGGCAACGGCGGACGGAAAGGCCGCATTGACCAGGCAGCCTTCAGGCGCGATCACCTCCATCGCGTCCAGCATCCCCTGGTTGATCGGACATTCCGGGTCCACCATGGCGCGAAACACATAGGCAACGGACGACTGGGTGGCGTAATAGGGGCAGTTGATATTGCCCTTCACCGCTGGCGAAGTCCCGGTGAAATCGAACCGCAGCCGCCCGTTATCCGCCGGGTCTCCGCTGGTGACGGTGACACTGATCGGCATGTTGACCGCGCCCTTGCCGTCATCGTCCATATGATCGGTAAAGCGATAGACACCGGCCGGGATCTTGCCGGCATTGGCAGTGACACGGGCATAGGTTCGATCGACGATCTCGTCATAGGCCCGCAGCAGCATGGCCGTGCCACGCATGGCGGCCAGCTCCTCAAGCCGGCGGGCACCAAGCCGGCACGCCGCGACCTGTGCGTTATAGTCACCGCGCCGCTCGTCGGGCACACGGACGTTGAGCAGGATGAGGTTGAGCATATCGCGGCAGAGCTGCCCGCCATCGAACAGGCGGACCGGCGGGATACGCAGCCCTTCCTGATAGATTTCGGTGCCACCCGACATGGAACCCGGCGCCATGCCGCCGATATCGGCATGATGGGCGATGTTGCACATGAAACCCAGCAGACGGCCATCGGCAAACACCGGCATCGACATGTTGACATCGGGCAGATGCGATCCGCCCGATGCATAGGGATCATTGCCGACGAAAATGTCCCCCGGCTTGAAATCGGAAAGCCGATAATGTTCCAGCAGGCGCGTGGTCAGCCCCAGCATGGACGAAAGATGGATCGGCTGGGCCGCCTCGCACAACGCCACCAGCCGCCCCTTCGGATCGATCAGCGCGGTGGAATGATCGTTGCGTTCCTTGATGTTGGTCGAATAGGCCGACCGCATCAGCGATATATAGGTTTCATCGGCAACCGAACGCAGCGCGTTCAGCAGGATTTCAAGCGTCACCGCATCCAGCTTTTCAGCCTTTTCCGTTACGGCATCGACCGTGGGCGAGATGTTCATCGGCTGACCTCGATCACCAGGTTGAACAATGTGTCGACATAGGCGCGGTCGCCGGGAAAGATGACGATCGTGGTATCGAGCTGGTCGACAATGGCCGGGCCTTCGAACCAGTCCCCCGGCTGCAGCGCGTCGCGGTGATAGACCGCCGCATCTTCCGTCCTGTCGCGGGTGAAGATCACCTGCCGCCTGCCCGCCGCGACGGCCGGCGATGGTGCCGGCACCTGCGCATCGGGTGCGTTGCGCAGGTTTCTGGCCAGCGCGATCATGCGTGCGCAAACCACCTCTATCGGGCTGTCGGCATCGAAAAACCCATAGGTCCGCTCATGTGCGGCATGAAAGGCGCGCGTCAGCGCCTCGCGGTCGGGCGCTTCACCCGGCTTCAGTTCAAGCGGCAGCGACAATTCGAAGTTCTGGCCGATGTAACGCAGGTCCAGCAGCAGTTCGATGGAACGGCGATGCGGCGCAATATCTTCTGCCGCGAACCAGCTTTCGGCCTGTTGCAGCAGCGTGGCGAAAGATGTCTGGAATGTATCGGCAAAGCCCCGATCCTCCAGCGCCATGGGCATGGGCTGCACCAGGTTTTCGCGATCATCCGATGCAAGCAGTCCCTGTGCGCACAGCAGGCCGGGATGGGGCGGCACCAATATGCGCCGCACTCCCAGCATATGGGCGACGGCCGATGCGTGCAGCGGGCCCGCGCCGCCAAAGGGCATCAGCGTGAATTCACGTGGATCGAAGCCGCGTTCGATGGAGATGCGCCGGATTGCGCGCACCATATTGGACACCACGATGTCCACCACGCCCAGCGCGGTATATTCGCTGGAAAGGTCGATCTGTTCGGCAAGCTGGCCGATGACGCGCTGTGCGGCCTCCACATCCAGCGCCATTTCACCCATCAGCAGGCCAGTGGCCGGCAGTCGACCAAGAACCAGATTGGCGTCACTGACTGTGGCTTTTGTACCGCCATGGCGATAACAGGCTGGACCGGGAACGGCACCGGCGCTTTCCGGCCCTACTTTCAGCAACCCGTCCGAATCGCGCCATGCGACCGATCCGCCGCCCGCGCCAACCGCCTGAATATCGATGGCCGACAGGCGCACGGGATAACCTTCCACCCAGCGTTCGCGTGTCATGTCGGCAGCATAATCGCGGATCAGCGCGACATCGGCCGATGTACCGCCCATGTCCAACGTGATGACCGCCGGTTCTTCCGCCTGCCGGGCGATTTCAATCGCACCGGAAATACCGGCCGCCGGACCGGACAATGCGGTGCGGATCGGGAAATTGCGCGCGCGGTCGACCGAAATCAAACCGCCGGAGGACTGGTTGACGCCCAGGCGGCAATGCGGTGCATCGCGATAAAGCTGCTGTTCCAGCGCTGTCAGATAACGCGCCATCACCGGCTGAAGATAGGCGTTGAGCACCGTGGTCGACAGGCGCTCATATTCTCGGAACTCGGCCTGCACTTCATGCGACAGCGACACATGGACATTGGGCAATGCCGCCCTGAGCGCGGCGCCGATGCGCTGTTCATGATCGGGCCGGGCAAAGGCGAACAACAGGCAGACGGCAACCGCATCGACATCTGCGGCACGCACCTGCTCCACCAGCCGGTCGATTTCGGCATCGTCCAGCGGCTGGATGATTTCACCACCGCGCGTGACACGTTCGGCCGCTTCGAAGCGGCGGGGGCGCGGCACCAGCGCGGGCGGATGATCGACCTGGAAATCATAGATTTTCGGACGCACCTGACGGCCGATTTCCAGCAGATCGCGAAAACCTTTGGTGACGATCAATGCGACCTTGCCGCCGCGATGCTGGATCAGCGCATTGGTGGCGACCGTGGTGCCATGGCTGAAACGGCTGACATCTGCCGGTTCGAAGCCGCTGAGATCACACAATTCACGAAAGCCGTTGAGGATGGCTTCCGATGGATCCGCAGGGGTGGACGGACGCTTGTGCACATGCACCTGCCCGGTTTCCAGATGACGGGCGGTAAAATCGGTGAAGGTGCCGCCAACATCGACGCCGATGATCCAGCTCATGCCCCGGCCCCCGTGATCTGCTGCACGTCAAGGCCGGTCAATGCGCGATAGCCCGTGACATCCACCGCGCCTTCGGTGACGATGGTGAGCACGACGGATCTTTCATCAAGGCCCAGCGATGCACGGATGGCCGGATCGCGCGCCGCCTCGGCAAGACCGGCAAGCCCGGCAACGCCGGAATCGCCCGCGACAAGCGGCGCATCGCCGAAATCACCCTTGCCAAGCGCCGCCATCATGGCGATCGCCGCGCCGTCTGGAATGATCAGGAAATCGCCGACGATCCGTTCGATCGTCTGCCATGCCGTCAGCGACACTTCGCCGACGGACAGGCCGCTCATGATCGTGTCCAGATCACCGTCGATCCGCACCGGATGTCCGGCGCGCGCCGATTGATAAAGGCAATCCGCCTTTTCCGGCTCCACCATGACAAAGCGCGGCGCGCTGCCCCACGCCTCGAACAGCGCACCGAACGCCGCAGCCGCAAGCCCGCCGCAGCCGCCCTGCACAAGAACATGGGTGGGCATGATGCCGCTTTCGGCCAGTTCAGCGACGATTTCATCGATCATCACCGTATAGCCGGCCATGACCACGCCCGGCGCCATGTCATCCGGCGCGATTGCAGTGTCGGCCAGCAACACCCAGCCATTGGCCCGCGCATCCTCACGCGCCTGATGGGTGGAATCGTCATAGGTGCCGGCGATGCGTACGACCTCCGCACCCTGCGCGCGGATGAGTGCGGCGCGATCTTCGGATACATGCTGGTGCAGATAGATTTTGCAGCGGCATCCCTGACGTCTCGCGCCCCATGCCACCGACAGGCCATGATTGCCGTCGGACGCGGTGACGACGGTCGCCTGCCCGATCTGTTCAGGTGAAAGCCCGTCGAGCGCATCGGCAACGGCAAAGGCACCGCCCAGCGCCTTGAAAGAGCCAAGGCCGAAACGGCCAGCCTCATATTTGGTCCATATCGAACCCAGGCCAAGCCTGTCGGCAAGGCCCGGCAGCGCAATCAGCGGCGTGGACGCATAGCCCTGCCAGCAAGGAATGGAAGCCCGCGCCCTTTCGCGCGCCAGCGGCGGTACGGAATGATCGAGTGGAGCAGGACCAGCCGATGCAGGCGTCAAATCCCTGCTGAACAATGCCGTCATCGAAAGAGAATCTCCTGTTCCCACTTGCAGTTTTGCGCAACATTTCCCGATGGCCATTCCGCGTCTTCAAGGCAGTGCGGCGTTCAGGCGGAACAAGGGGAACGCCATTTGCTGCGATGCATTGCAAATAGCCTGATAAATCCCCCACTTGTTCAACGAATCCAGCTATATCCTGCCTTTTTGACGTACCCCATTTTGTTGCGGCGCAATATTTCTGGAGAATCCGCTTGTCCCCGGCGTCAATCTCCATGACAATGAGAAGCGGGTTTTCAGGAAACTGGGAATACCGTGCTTGGCAATCTTAGTTGCGCGGAGATCGAAGTATGGAACTTGCGATCAGGGGATTCACCGGCCGCATCAGCGACAATGACCTGCGCCTGCTGCGCACATTCTGCACCGTCGTGCGCCATGGCAGCTTCGTCGCCGCGGAATCCGAATTGCAGGTGGGGCTGCCTTCGATCAGCAGATATATAAAGGATCTGGAGATCAGGCTGGGCCTGCGGCTGTGCGATCGCGGGCGCAGGGGCTTTACGCTGACGGCCGAAGGCAAGCAGGTACACGACGCCTGCAAGACGCTGTTCAATAATCTCAGCGATTTTGAAACCCGCATCCGCGACATTCACGCCAATCCCGCCGGGGCATTGCGCATCGGAATGGTGGATTCGCTGGTCAGCGATCCGCAATGCCATCTGTCGGAAGCGATCCATGCCTATAAGCGGGATTATCCCAACATCAGCTTCAAGATCGTCACTGACACGTCGAACATCATCGAACAAAAAGTGCTGGACGGTGAACTGGACATTGGCGTTGTTTTCGAACGGCGTCGTCTGGATCAGTTCGCCTATCATTTGATGTATGATGAAATCAGCCTGCTTTATTGTTCGGTTGGTCACCCTCTATGGATCGAACATGGCGGCAGGATCGCCAATGTCGATCTTTCCCAATATGAAATGGCTGGCTATCCGATGGCGCAGCTGATGGAAAAAATGGGCGTGCAGGGCATTTTTGCACGCACGGCCACCGCCAATCACATGGAATCGATCGCGATGATGATCAATTCCGACATGTATCTGGGCTTTCTGGCCGAATCCTATGTGAACGCCTTGTGGTGTCGGGAACGTTTTCGCCCCATCGCGCCCCAGATATTCAATTTCAGCAGCACAATCAGCGCAATAACCCGCACTGGCGCGATCTCTCCTCTGGTCAGCGCCTTTATAGACCATCTGATACCCCAGGTTGAAACCGTCGGATAAGGGAGAGGGGACATTCGCAGCGACCAGGATAAAATTCGCTGCGGCGCAAACATAGTTGCCGATTTTGACATTCTCCGCCCGCATGGCTTGCGAAACCATGCCGGCATGTCACAGAACACGATCCAAGCCACCGTCCAGCCGATTGCCGCAACGGAGGCTGGTCAGACCAGTCGCTACAGCTGGCTGGTGCTGATCATGCTGATGACCACCTACAGCTTCAGCTGGATGGATCGCTTCCTCCTCGTCATTCTTGTCGATCCGATCAGCAGGGATCTTCATGTCTCCAACACCCAGATCGGGTTGTTGACCGGCTTTGGCGCATCGCTGCTCTATTCGCTGGCCGGCTTTCCCATCGCACGCATGGCGGATCGTAAATCGCGCTCCACCATCATTTCGTCGGTGCTCGGCATCTGGAGCGGCTTGACCACGCTGACCGCACTTGTCAGCTCCTTCTTCGGTCTGGCGCTGACGCGGTTCGGCATCGCCATTGCGTCGGCCGGGTGCTCACCTGCCGCCTATTCGCTGATTTCCGACTATTTCCCAGCCGTCCGCCGCGGCACGGCCATTGCCATTTACTCGCTGGGCATTTCCATCGGCACCTGGGCAGGGCTATCGCTTGGTGGCTATGCGGCCGACACATTCGGCTGGCGAACGGCCTTCATGCTGCTGGGCCTGCCAGGCTTTGCCTTTGCGGTCTTCATGGCCTTTGCGATGAAGGAGCCGGTGCGCGGGCGCTTCGACGAAAAAAGCGCAGAAACCGATCGCCATTATTCCACCGCCGATGCCGCCCGCTTCTTCCTGCGCAATCGCGCCTTTCTGGGCATTGCCTTCGGATTCGGCTTCATTTCGTGCGCCACTTCGGCATTTGAAAACTGGATTCCCACCTATCTCATCCGTGCGCGGGGATTGAGCGCGACCGAAGTTGGCGCCGTGAGCGGGCTGTTTCAGGGACTGACCGGTATCGGCGGCGCGCTGGCGTTCGGTATTCTGACCGACCGGCTCGCCCAGCGCGACAAGCGCTGGTATCTGTGGGTTCCGCTGCTTTGTGCTGCCATTGCGGGGCCACTGATCGTGCTGTTCTTCCAGCTTCCCAAAAGCTGGTCCTATGGCTGTTATTTCCTGATCGAATTCTGCGTGTCGGGCTATTCCGCGCCGCTGTTCGCCGCCGGGCAGATGCTGCTGCCGCCACGTCTGCGCGCATTGGGCATGGCCGCGATATTGTTCGTGCTCAACGTCATCGGTCAGGGACTGGGGCCGTTCCTCACCGGTTTCCTCAGCGATGTCATCGGCGGCACCGGTCCTGCCGGCGGCCTTGGTGCGGCAATCATGCTGATGCAGATCATCGGCCTGCTCGGCGCAGCGTCGCTGCTGATGGCGAACAAGACCTTCAAAAGGCTTTGACGCGGCCATGGCGATAGCGAAAGCACGGACCCATTCCGATCAGCTGATCGTTGAATCGCTGGATTTCCTGCGCCGCATTTTTTCGGTGAGCGCGGCAATGTTCTACTGGATCGAGCCGGACCTCGATACCGTCAACGGCCCCGCGCTTGATCTGCCGCCCGGCCTTGCCGATCGATACCGCACGGAAATGCGGCATCATGACCCGCTGCTTGCCTCCCGCCTGGTCGACACGGGCCAGATGATTGCCGAGTTGAGCCGCGAGGCACGCCATGTTCCCGAAGCATCATGGCGCGATTATATCACCTTCCTCGACGCCTATCGGGTGGTCGACAATCTGGATTTCGTGTTCTGGATGGGCGACAGGAATTGCCGCCGCGCCTTTGCCGGTGCCAGCCTGCTGCGCATGGCGGACGACCCGCCCTTCCCCGATGACCGGGAAAAGCTGGAGACGCTTCACCATTATGTCGGGTTCAACATCCAGGGCCATGAACGGATAAGACGCGAGCGGCAGCATCATGTCCTGCGCCATCAAATGGGCCTGACGGAGCGGGAATACAGCATCTGCGAACTGATCGCGGTCGGCGCCACCAACCGCGACATTGCCGATTGCCTTGGCCTGACACAGGCAACCGTCAAAACCTATATCCGCGCCATTTTCGACAAGGCGGGGGTGGAAACGCGCACCGCCCTTGCCGCGCGCATCGCCACCCTCGCCTGATCCCGTCCGCGTTCAATCGTCAATATCATTCAGAAAGTCCGACACGGCCGCATTGCCGCCCGCCGCGCTCTGCTGCAGCAGTGAAATGTCGATGGGCGGCACGGTGGCCGGGTCGCGCACCGTCACCAGCGGATCCTCGAAATTGCCGACATAGCCCATGCCAAGGCACCCCATCTGATAACCCATCAGCTTCAACAGGCTGTCCGGCAATGTGCGCGCCACCTCGATCGGCGTGGTTAGATACTGGTTTTCCTCCTGACGCAACCAGCCGGCGGCATAGGTGACGTTGAGCGCGCGCCTGACGCCATCGGTGCGGTTTTCGCCCGCGCCATGAAAGACCTTGCCTGTATAGAACAGCGCCGATCCGCGCGGCATTTCCGCGGCAAGGCTCTCCTCTATGGTGTATTTGCGGCCCTTGTCGGCCTGCGAGCCGGGCACGATCCGCGTCGCGCCATTTTCCTCCGTATAGTCGGACATGGCCCAGAGCAGGCTGCATTGCGGATGATAATCGAGCGGGAAGGGAAAAAAGTCCCAGATGGTTTCATCCTGATGCAGCTTCTGCGCGGGTGAACCGGGATAGACACTGATGATCTGGGTGAGCTGAAGCTGAAAACGGCTGGACTTGTGCAGCAGACCGGCACAGGCCTGCAACACCAGCGGATGCTGGATCAACTGGTGCGATGTGGGTGACCGGGCGATCAATGCGCCGGTGCGCTTGGTCTTCTTGCCCAGATAATTGTCGCGGCCAAAGCTGGTCGCTTCCATATGGGGGCGCATTTCCGCTTCGATCGCGTCCATCACTTCGGGCGATGCAAGGTTTTCGACAATCGCATAGCCGTCGGTGCGCAGCAGTTGCACAACCTCGTCAACGCTGGCGGTGTTGGGCAGGCGCTTCAATGTCATGGACAAACCCTCGTCAGATAATGCGGCGGATCACCGACGCAGAATGCGAGGTGTGGCATTTCCCCTCAAATCTACTTTTGCAGGGTGCGGTGACGCACAGGTGATGCCGGGCAGGAAAGATTGAGGGAAAATAAAAGGGCGGGATGCCTCTGCATCCCACCCCCCGGTTTTGTGCATGGGCGCCCGGCAATGCCGGATGCTCCGTGCAAAAGATCAGAAGCTGAAGCTGAAATTGCCCCTGACGCCATGATCGGCCCAGCGGCTGGAAACGGCGCCGCTGTAGGACACGCCAAGGCGCACATTGCTGCCGAACGCGACATCGAAGCCACCGTCGATCAGCACGCTGTTGCGCGCCAGCCTTGCACCCTCCACGGTGAATGGCGTGGTGGTGCCGGCAAAGCGAGCGGTGGCGATGCCATCGCGATCGCCCCAGCCATATTGCCACAGCACCGACAGGCGCGGCAGGAAACGCGCGGTGGCCGAAATCGGCGCCTCACCGCCCGCCTTCAGGCCCAGCGTTGCAAAGGTCAGCTCGCGGGTGCGGGCATCGACGGCAAGCGCGGTGGTGCCGCCACTTTCGGTAAAGCCCTTGGTATGGGTGCGCGACCATGCAAGCCCCGCAACCGGCGAAAGCGATACCGGCCCATCGACCAGCGCGAACGAAAGCTCACCGAACAACTGGCTGGTGTGGCCCTTGTAATCGCCTTCCACCGTCGCAGGGGCGCCTGGCAGGGCGGTACGGCGGGTGCTGTCGATGTCATGCCAGCTATAGGCGCCGCCCAGCTTTATCGACGCCCGATCGCTTGCCCAGCCGCCATAAACGCCGGCAGTCTTGGTCTTCACATCACCATCAGCCGCGCCGACGCTGATGTCGCTGTCGGCATAACCAAAACCAGCACCGATACGGAAGCCATTACCACCTGTTTCGAGGCCCGCCAGCACACCGGTGCGATCGGAACGGAGCTTCTGGATATTGGCCGGGCCATCGGATTCCGACCAGGAACCGATCACCTGCCCCCAGATCATTGCACCCTGTAGATCGGGTGCGATGTCACGATTGAGAAAGGCGCGGCGAATCTGGCGGCCTTCATCAACCAGCGCGGTCGGAATCGCGGCATGAACTTCGCCCGAAAGGCTATCGAACGCGGCGCGTGCCTCGGCCGTGCTGAGGAAGGACGTGGCGAAGGAGTCGTAAAGCGTCGAACCCGCGCCTGCCGCCGTCAATGCACCGGCCACCGCCTGCTGATTGGGGGTGGCGGCAATGCTGCTGAACGCAAGACCGTTATTGCGCAAAACCAGCGTGACGCTGTTCCCCCCATAGCTGAGTGAAGGGGTGAGGAAGGCGAAATCATTGGCAATGCCAGGGCCTGTGAATTCACCATTCACGCCGCCATCGGCCTGAAGGATGACATAGCTGGTGTTGAGCGCATAGCTGCCGGCTTCCGGGCTGACGAACAGCTGTGCGCCGGCGATATTCGCCTCGCCGGTGGCCACGATCCTGTCACTCCGCCCGTCGGCGTTGACTTCCACTTCATAGACGGAGCCTGCAGCGAGGGTGATGTCGCCGCTTACGGTAAGCGTATCGATGGAATTGCCGGGAGCAAGGAAACCGCCGGCCTGCACCTCCAGCGCACCGATGGTACCGCGCCCGCCGATTGTCGCGCCGCTGGTGACGGTAACCGGCGACGTGATCGAACCATTGACCGAAAGGCGCCCGCCGCTCACTGTCGTCGGCCCGGTATAATCGCTGTCGCCTTCCAGCTTCAGATCGCCGCTGCCTGATTTGGTGAAGCCGCCATTACCGGTGATGCGACCGGCGAAACGGCTCGTTTCTGCGCTGCTCTGCTCCACCGTCAACGCACCATTGCTGATGTCGATGGTGCCGCCGGTGCCGGAAAGCTGGCCGACCGTCAGCGAAGCCCCGGTCGCATTCACCGTGCCGCCATTCGCCATGTTCAGCGATGCGACATTCTGGCTGGTGCCGCTGAGGTCGATCGTGCCGTCCAACACATCGAGGCTGCTGTCCGCGTCAAGCACTGAAAGCAGGCGGACAGATCCGCCTTGCACCGCTGTCGTGCCGGTATAGCTGTAATTGCCCGACAGGGTCAGCACGCCCGAACCCTGTTTGATGATGGAACCGGTTCCCGACAGATCTCCGCCGAAATCATAATCATCGCTGCGGGCGAAGATGAAGGTGCCGTTGTTGATGAGATTCTGCTGAAACTCACCCGCCGTGCCGCCATCACCGAGTTGGAAGATGCCGTTGCCGCTGGTCACGACATCGCTGACCAGTGTTCCTGTAAGGATGATGCGGCCATCATCGACATAGGTGGTGCCGGTATGCGCAACGCCATCGCTATCGACGCGATAGGTGCCGCTGCCCACCCAGCGCACATCGCCGGTGCCGCTGATGCTGACTTCGTCGAAGCTGGAACGGTCGCTCGCCACATCGGACGCATTGTTGAAGATGATGGTGCCGTTGTTTTCGACATGCGCCACCTCGACGGGGCTGTAATAGCCGTCCGGCAGCTCGACTTCGCGCAGTTCGATGGTTGCACCCGCCGCCACCGTGGCGCTGTCGAAGCTGCTGATCCGGTCCTTGGCCAGCCAATAGCCGCGATCGACGGACAGGGTCTGGAAACCATCATAGGCCGCTATCACCTGGCCGGCGTCAGCCGCGCTGCTGTCGCCATTCAGATGAACGGCATTTGTGCCGCCAATGGCCGCAACATAACCGTTCACTATGCCGCCACCGTGCTGGGTGACGGTGTTCACGTCATTTCCCATCAACGCAACGACCACGTCCTCCGAATTATTGGCGGAAAGCGTGCCGGTGATGTCGATCGTCGCGCTATCGGCGTTCCTGACGAAAACGGCAGTGCTGTAATCGCCCGTCGCGGAGATGCTGCCCGTGTTGATCGTGACATTGCCGCCATGGGAATCAGGATCGACATAGATGCCGTGCGCACGTGCGCCGCTGGTGGTGATCGATTGGCTGGTGATGACCGTATCGCCGCCGGTGTCGACATAAATGCCGCTGCGCCCGGCCGCATCGCTGACGACGGACCCGTTGTCGATGGTGACATTGCCAGTGTCTGAAAAGGCGCGGATCGCACCAAGATCGCTCTCATTCTCGTCATCGGTCGGAGAGCTGATCGAAACCGATTGCGAGCGGATGAGAATGGCGCCGCTGTCGCTGCTGGCAAATATCGCCGCTGTATCGTCGCCATCGCCCTCGATGTCGTTGATGGTGATGGCGCCACTGTCGATGGTGATCGCACCGGAACCGCTACGCGCGCTGATGCCGTCGCCGCCCTGCGCCGTGATGCTGGTGCTGTTGATGTCGATCGCGCCGCCAAGGTCCGACACCAGCACATCATTCCCATAGATGTCTTCGTCATAAATGGCGGTTTCAGCGATAATGGCATCGCCGTCCGAACCCATGGCGATCGTGCCGGAATTGATGGTGATGGCGCCGGAATGCTGGGCGACAATGCCGGTACTGCCGCTGCCGCTTGCTTCAATGCTGCCGCTGGTGATCGAAAGCGCGCCGGTGCCCGCAGTCGTTGCTTCGGGAAGCGCTTCGTCAAACTCTTCCTGATGGGTGACGGCAATGCCATAGGCTTCTTCGCCGCTGGCGATGATGCTGCCGCTGGTGATGGTCACATCGCCCGCGCCGGCATGGACATAAAGCGAAAGCGCATCGTCCCCCGTGGTGGTGATCGACTGGCTGTTGATGGTGATCGCGCCATTGCCGGCAGCGCCAATGGCATCGGTGCTGGCGGTGATCGTACCGCTGGTGATCGAAATCGCGCCATCGTTCAGGCCGGTGATATCGTCATCATCGATCGAATTACGCGAAGCGGCAATGGCGCGGATGCCGGCGGCTTCCTCCTCCGTCGCGTTGATCGTGCCTGAATTGATGGTGATGCCTTGCGCCGTGTCCACGACAATGGCGGTGGAATCCCCCTGCAGGTTCACCGTGCCGCTGTTGATCGTCACCGTTCCCTGCGGCGCGGCAGCAAAAATGCCCTGATCGCCATTATTGGTCACCGTGTTGCTATAGATGATCACATCCGCGTCGGTGGAAATGCCGATGATCGCCGCATCATCGCCATTGCCGGTGGCCGAAACCGGTGCCTCTGCGGAACCGATGGTTACGGTCCCTGCCGTCGGCCCGATCACGACCGGATCAGCGATTGCCGCCGGCGAAAGGGCGATGGCACAGCCCAGGGCAGTGCTCATCATGAGCAACCTGCGACCTGCCCGTGCATCGATTTTCCTGTCAATTACACGCATCATTCTACCCCTGTTTCAACGTGCATCCCGTTGATCGGGGGTAAAAGGCAATGGCGTCCACCGCATCCCATGATCAGGCTATGCCGATCATTTCGGCCAGCGCTCACCAGTCCCGTTCAGGGCCTTCGGTTCAGCAGCCGGTTGACCAGCACGGCAAGTTCCGTCTCCCTGTCCACGTCGGACTTGCGGAACAGGCTTTTCAACTGGGCATTGACCGTGGCGGTGGACGTGCCGCGCATCCGCGCCACTTCCTCGCGCGAATGGCCGTCGCCCATCAGCCGCGCCACGTCTGCCTCTGCCGGCGTCAGCCCCATGACATGCTGAAGAAAAGCGCTGTCGTTGCCGATGGTCCGGCCTGCAGGGCGCACCACCGCCAGCACCCGTGGTTCAGAGCCAAAGCTCCATTCCCGCCGGGGCAAAGGGAATAATGTGCAGACATGCCCTTCAAGCAGATGTTCGCCGGCAAACCAGATGGCGGGGCTCTCCCCGGTCGATCCGCCGATCACCTGGGCAAATCCATTTTGCAGCGCATGATCCTCAGCAGGGCGGATAGCCGTCAGACGCTTGCCGATGCACCGTAGCGGGCAATCGGCTTTCGCCAGGAACGCCTCTGCCATGTCAGTCCGCGCAACCACCACGCCGCGTGCATCGCACAGAAAGACGATGATGTTCATGCTGTCAAATGCATTGGTGATCAGCCGGGCGCCCTGATGTTCAAGTGCCAGCTGCATCTTGACGGCGGTCAGGGCAAAGGACGCCGCCTGGGCAAAGGACGCGCGCTGGTCCTCCGTCGTCCGGCCATCGGCGGCGGTGCGCAGCGTCGCCAGCCCGAAAAAGGCCGATTTATCGTGGGAAAGAACGGCCTGGCAACCATTCACCATGTCATGACGCCGGGCGAAATCATCATAGATTTCTGATTTCAGCCGCTCCCGCGCGAGATCATAATCATGTTCAAAGGCCAGCTCGAGAGCGGCCCCGGTACAGGCCACCCGCCAGTTGATGGCGGGATTGCCGCCATCGATGCCGGTAAAATCCTCAAACCAATAAGGTGGTGCATCGGTAACGATATTCAACGGAATTGCATGGTCATGACCAAAGGCAACCAGTTGCGCACGCGCTGAATGTGTGTGCGCGGCCAGCTTGCGCAAGGCAATGTCCCAGCCGTCCGTCTCCATCGGCGCAGCCATGAAGGCCGTGGCCATATCAACCAATGGCGATATCAATCCGCTCCTCCCCCTGAAGCAGATTGACTTTGCCAATTCCTGCTTCGGGGGGCCAGCTTTTAATTTTCTCCGACAAAGGTCAGGGACTAGTCTTCATTAATCTGGCGGGAATGACGTTTTACTTCCCATCTCAGAAGAACAGCTTGCGGAAGCTGATCCTGACCGAGCGGCCCAGCGGATCGAGATAACCGGGCTGATAGCTGACCGGGGTTACACCGGCCGCGTCGTGCACATGCTGGCGGGCATTGAATATATTGGTGACGGACAGCGTCAGCCGCGAACCGCGCAGGAATGGCATTTTGCCCGTCAACGCCTGCTGCTGGCCGAGATTGGCGAACAGCCTGAGGTTGATTGTCGTCAAATCCGAAAAGCGCAGGCTCTGCGCGCCGGTCAGGCCGCCATCCACGCGGGTCGCGCTCTGCCAGCTTGCGCTCAGCCGCGCGCCAAGGCCGTTATGGGTCAGCCCGGCCTGTGCCTGCACCTCGTGCCGCGGCTGCCCGCCTGAAGAGCCTATGGCATCGCCGTTCAGCAGATCGAGCGCCGGGCCATTGTCGTGAATCAGGATGCGATCGCGCAGGTGAACCGTGTGGTAAACCGCCAGTTGCAGCCTGGTGCCCCGGCCGCCCGGTCCGCCATGAAAGCCGCCCGGCCGCCCCGCCCCGCCGGGTCCACCTTGCCAGCGACCGGCGCCGGGTCTTTCACCATCGCCCCCACGCTGCCCCTGCGGCTGGGCCGGCGTCTGGCCGGAAGGAAGAAGCTGGCGCAGATTGGCCTGCTGTCCATCGGCGCCGGCGGCCGGGCGACGTGGCGGCGTCGAAAGCTGTTTGGAAAAATTGATACCCCAGCGCAACTCCTCCTGATCCTGCCGCGCAAAATTGATCGGCCGCCCGTCGATCTGGATCAGCCTGCCGTCGGCATCACGGGTGAAACGATCGGGGAAAGCGGCCTCTATCGCTGCGGTGGCGGTCGGGAAGGTTGCAATGGGATCGCGCACCCGGCTGTTCGTATAATTGACGGTCAGCGCCAGATCTGCCTTTGAAAAGGGCTTCAGCGTCGCCCCCAGCTTGAACACCCGGCGATCATCGGCGCGCAACGATGCATTGCCGCCGCTGATGCGGCTGATATCCACGGTTTCGCCCCTGATGTAATCGAACACGCGCACGCCGGTGGTGGTGACCAGCGGCCCGCCGAGCTGCTGCATCGTCGGCGCACCTTCATCCCTGTTGAACGAGGCGATCAGCGACAGCGGCTTCACCGGTGACCAGTTGAGGCCAAGGCCGAATGTCTTCAGCCCACCATAATCGGACAATTGATCATAGGCGATGTTGACGTTGGCGGACAATTCACCAAGCGGCGCAAGAAAACCCTTTTTGCGGCTGGCGATGGGCATGTCGATGCTCAATTGCCCATTGGCATTGTCGCGCGACAGATCGGCGATGGCGGTATAGCCGGAACGCACGGATCTGGCATGGAAATCGCTTGTCGTTCCGCCCAGCTTGATGGCGGTGGTGACGGCCCCCGCCGGCAGGTCGAACAGCGATCCACTCAACACCAGCTGCGCATCGCCGACATTGGTGGCCGACCGCGCCCTGTCGGTCAGGCTTGCCGTGACCATGTCCGCCGTCAGCGGTGCAAAGGGATTGGCCAGCGGATCAAGCGCATCAATGTCGGACTGGAAACCGGAAAGATCGAAACCACGATCCGTGCGCGTGCGGCTGACCGTGCGGTCGAACGTACCGGTGAAGCTCCACAACCAGGAAACGAGCGCCCCGTTGAGCGTGGTGCCGAAATGGCCGGAGACGTCGCGGCTGCGCTGCCCCAGCGGGCCCAGTTCATCCAGATAGCGGTAAAGCAGCGTGTCGCCGGCAAAGGGGGACCACGGGCTGCCGGCGGGCAGGGCAATGGTGGCCCCGGCCAGTCCCTGCGCGCTGTTGCTGTCGCTATAGCTGAACGATCCGTTGAAGCTGGCCGATATGTCATTGAAGATGGTGCGCGCCAGCACGGCGTTGAAGGTCAGTTCATTAGTGCGCGGCAACAATGTGCGATAAGGCCGCGTGTCGGTTGCATTGACATCGCCCTGCGTGAAATCGGCCAGCGTCGGAATGGTCGACGCGGCACTGGCGGGCACGCCAACCACGGTTGCCGGGCGGCCGATCAGGCTGCTGAGCGCAGGGTCCACCTCTGCCCCTTCGGTGGCGGAGGTGATGTTGCCGGCAATGTCATAGGGCCTCCGGTCCGCCCCGGCGATAATGTCACGCTCATCCTCGTAAAGGGCGGAGCTGTGATCATATTTCAGTGCAAGATTCAGCCGCCCGAAATCCGCGATTTTGAAATAGGATGTCTGGACGGCGGGGCTGAACTGCCCGCCTTCTGTGGGTGCGCTTGCTTCCACTTCTCCGGTAATGGCCTTGAAACGGTGGCGCAGGACGATGTTCACCACCTTCTGATTGGGCCGATAGCCATATTTCAGCGCCACCTCTTCCGGCAGGATCTCAAGGCGCTGGATCGCTTCGGTCGGTATGTCCCTGATTTCGGCAAAGCTCGACACGCGCTTGCCGCCCAACAGCACGACAGGGCTTTCACCGCGCCCCTGCCCGCTTGACGTTTGCGGCGCGAGTTCGCTGATCAGCTCGCTCAACGACGACACGCCGAACGATCTTATGTCCGCCGGACGGAAGGTCACTTCCGGCGGAATGTCCCCCACCACACTGCCTTCCAGCTTACGCACGCCGTTGACCACGATCATATCGGCTTCTTCATCGCCATGTTCGGCATTGTCCGTCGCGGCACTGTCGGCGGGCGGCGCCTGCCGGTCCTGCGCCTGCGCGGCCGATGCGATACCCAACAGGCTGACACTGAACAGAAGAACACCGACGCGCTTCATGAAACATCCCGCACAACACATGGCCCGGCAACATGCCTGCCCCTGAACCCGCCATAACGCATTGCGGCCTGTACGAGCCTTAATCGCATCGTTCAGTTTCGGTTTGGGTCACGACGTTAAAAGGTGCCGATACTGGCGTCATGGCATCTGGACCAGCCCCGTGAGCACGAAGATTATCCCGAAATCGATCAGGGGCCGGCTGCTGCTGGTCGGCATCTTCCTGACCATGGCCGCAATGGTCGTCGCCAGCCTGATGATCGGCCAGTTCCTCGACCGGTTCGTACGACGTGGCCTTGATGAACGGCTGGATGCGCAAATTGCGCTGCTGATGCGCAGCGTTCAGCCCGATGGCGCGGTGGACCGGCAGATGCTGGAGGAGGTCGGCCCCTTCACCCAACACCGGCGCGGCTGGGGCTGGCGGATCGACACCCCGACCGGCAGCTATCTGTCCCGCGATGTGGTGGATTTGCGCCAGCTGCATCTCGATCGGCAACGCAACCGCCGACCGCCGCGCGCCCTATCGACGGCATCCCGCCCCCATTCGGGAGAGGCGGATGGTTTCTATGTCCGAATGACCGAAAGAAGGACGGCGAACGGTATCGTCAGGGTCACCGCTGCTGCACCCAAGGCATTGTTCGACCGGCTGCGGCTGATGGCGCTGGTGCCGGTGCTGGCGACGATGGGCGCGCTCAGCCTCATCCTGCTGGCCGCCACGCTTGTTCAGCTTCACATCGGGCTAAGGCCGCTTGGCCGGCTCAGGCAAAGCCTTGCCGATGTGCGAGCGGGCAAGGCTGCACGCATCACCGGCAGCCAGCCGGCCGAACTGGCGCCGGTGGTGGCGGAACTGAATGGCCTGCTGGACGAAAATGCCGATGCGCTCAACCGGGCGCGCAGCCACGTCGCCAATCTGGCCCACAGCCTGAAGACTCCGCTGGCGACGCTTGGCCTGAAACTTGCCGATTCCGGCCGTGATCCCGATGGCGAGCTTGGCGCCCTGGTCGCGCGCATCGATGGCGCGATCCGCCACCATCTGGGCCGCGCGCGTGCTGCATCGCCGGGTGCACCGGGCCAGCTGGCCGTGCCCCTGGGCGATACGGTGACCGCGCTGCTGGATGCGCTGGCGCATATCCATGCCGAAAGGCACATCCAGCCCGATACCGATCTGCCAGCCACGCTGACCATCAATTGCGATCCGCAGGACTTGGCCGAAATGCTGGGCAATCTGCTGGACAATGCATGGAAATGGGCGAAATCCCGCATCCGCGTTACCGGGCATGCCGATGGCAGATGGGTGTGCGTGCATATCGACGACGATGGACCGGGCCTGTCCGACCCCGCCATGGCAGAGGCGTTGGTGCCCGGGCGCAGGCTTGACGAACGCACCGATGGCCACGGCTTTGGCCTGCCCATCGCGCGTGAGCTGGCGGAACTCCATGGCGGCACGCTGTCGCTCGGCAAATCCGCGCTGGGCGGGCTGCGGGCAACGCTGCAACTGCCACGCTGACCTGGTGCTGCCCCTTCGGCCGGTTTGGCTCAGCGGTTTTCCTGCCCGCAGGACAGGCTATAGCCGCGGCCACGTATGGTGTGGATCATTTCCACGCCCAGCTTTCGGCGCAGACGGCCGATGATCACCTCCAGCGAATTGGAATCGACATCGGCATCATATTCATAAACCCGGTCGATCAGTTCGCGCCGGTCCACCACCATGTCCTTACGCAGCATCAACGCCGACAGTACACGCCATTCGAATGCGGTCAGCCGCAGCGGCAATCCGTCCAGTTCGAAATGGCCAAGCTGTGCATCGAAGACCAGCGCACCGCACTGGATGCGGGTGGCGGCATGGCCAGTGGCACGACGGACGAGCGCACGCAGGCGCATCACCAGCTCCTGCACGCGAAACGGCTTGATCAGATAATCATCGGCCCCGGCCTTGAAGCCGGCAACCTTTTCAGCCCAGCCGTCACGCGCCGTCAGGACCAGCACCGGAAGGCCATGGCCATCCGCCCGCCAGCCCTGCAATACGGAAAGCCCGTCGATTTTCGGTAAACCGAGGTCGAGTACGGCCGCATCATAGCGTTCCGTTGATCCCAGATGAGCGCCATCCTCCCCATTATGGGCAATGTCGACGGCGAAATTTTCCCCTCGCAGCGTGCGGGCGATATTGTCGGCCAGGGCCTGATCGTCCTCAACCACCAAGATGCGCATCACCCGGCCCTCCGTTTCTTCCGGCAGCATCCTGCCCCATCAGCGATGCACAGGCGAGGCAGAGCGGCTCAGGTCTCCGACCACAGCCGCAGGAGATTATGATAGACGCAGGTAAGTTGCAGCACGGCATCTTCATCCGCGCCGTCCATTGTCAGCTTCTGGATCGACGTATCCATTTCAAACAGCATCTGCCGCTGCCGGTCGTCGCGTACCAGGCTCTGTATCCAGAAAAAGGAGGCAAGGCGCGCACCGCGCGTGACGGGTTCGACACGGTGCAGACTGGTTGACGGATAGATGATCGCGTCACCAGCCGGCAATGCGATGCTCTGTTCGCCATAGGTATCGCTGATGGTCAGCCGGCCGCCGTCATATTCGTCCGGATCGTTGAGGAAAAGCGTGCAGGACACATCCGAGCGCAGATGCTCATTGTCGCCCAGTCGCATCACCGCGCCATCGATATGAAAACCATATTCGCCGCCACCGGCATAACGGTTGAATCGTGGTGGCAAAATCTTGCGGGGCAGCGCCGCCGCAAAGAACAGCGGGCATCGTTGCAGCGCGTTGAGCACCGCCTGACCGAGTTCAGCCCTCAGGGGCGATGCATCGGGCAGTTGTTCGTTGCGCTTCACCCGGGCACCCTGCGCACCCACGGTTTCCCGCCCGTCCGTCCAGTCGGCACCGTCAAGCCGGCGTCGAAACTCGGCAACCTCCTGCGCGGTCAGCACTTGTGGGATATGCAGTAACATGCCGGCATCCAGTAATTGTCATGACCATGGCGGAAGCTTTCGCCCCCGCCATGGCCCTTTGCACTATTTGCCTGACAATGATCAGAAGCTGAAGTCCGCACTGAACAGGAACGTCTGCGGCGTTCCCGGCGTATAGCGGTATCCGCTCTTGTTGATCGACGCGACATAATGCTTGTCGAACAGATTATAGGCGTTCACCCGCAGCTTCACATTGTCGGTCAACGCATAGGCGAGCATGGCGTCCACCACGGTATAGCCCTTGGTGTAGGCCGGCGTGCCCTGCGCGCCATCGGTGCCGCGATGCAGGCCGTCGTTGTGACGAACGCCGCCGGCCAGCTCCAGCCCGAAGGGCAGGCGGTAATTGGTCCACAGCGTAAAGGAATCGCCCGGAATATAGGTCAGGTTCGGCGTGCCGTCGCTGGTGACAACAGGCCCTTCGACCACGCGAGTCTTCAGATGGCTGTAACCTGCGGAGATGGACCAGGCATCGGTGACCTGACCGACTGCGGACAATTCGATGCCCTTCACCCGCTTCTTGCCGGTCTGGGTCGGGTTGCCCGCGTCGTCCAGAACCTGATTGTTGATCTCGTTCGTCACGTTGGTGCGGAACACCGCCGCGTTCAGCGCCAGCTTTTCGTCAAACGGGCTCCACTTGATGCCGGCTTCCAGCGTCTTGGCCTTTTGCGGGTCCATATTGGGGTTGCTGGCGCTGGTGGAGGAAGAGCTGAGCGTGAAATTCTCGCCACCTGGCGGCTGCTGCGACAGGGCATAGTTGATATAGACGCTCAGCGGTTCGACCGGCTTGTAAACCGCGCCCAGCTTCCAGTTGAACAGCGTGTCCTTGTCGCTGAGATCGGCTGTGGTGACGATCGAACCAACCGCTGCCCCGCCGCAGGACACCGCACCGCGTCCAGTGCCATTGTTGCACACGGCGTTGCTGAAATAGCTTGTCTTGTAATGATCGATGCGCACGCCGCCGGTGATCAGCAGCATATCATTGAAGAACTTGGCTGTATCGAACGCATAGACAGACTGGGTGTCCGTCTTGCCGCGCGAGATCGCGCCGTTGCGTGCCACGCTGATCGTGCCGCCGTTGTTCCAGTCCGGGTCATATAGATTGGCCGTGGTCAGGTTGTTGGTGGCCGTCAGTCCATGCGACAATTGCTTTTCGCTGGTGATTTCCACCCCAAGGCTCAGGCTGTGTTCAACCGCGCCGGTCGCGAAATCGGCACGCAGGTTGAGCTGATCGGTCAGGATGCGGTTGGTGACGTCCTTTACCGTCGGGTTGCTGCGCACCAGGCTGTAGGTGGACAGATCGGCCGGGTTGGTGGACGGTGTGTTGGCGCCGGTCGACATGAAGGCGGTCAGCAGATAATCCTGCTTCGTCTGGCCCCAGCGGGCGATGTTGGACAATGTCACCGTGTCGGACAGATCATGTTCGAGACGGAAAGTCGCCATTTCAGCCGTGACATCGTCATGATCGGCGCGGGTGCCATAGAAATTGCTTGGATCGACCGGATGGCCAACCAGCTGTTCCTGCCCGGCCTGCGGCTCCCAACCCGGAAGGCCGACGGTGGGGACATAGCCGTCAGGAATATTGTCCTGCTTCACATAAAGGAAGTTCAGCCAGGCGCGCGTCGATGTGCCAAGCCCAAGGCCAAGCGAGGGTGCAATGCCCACGCGCTTGCTGTTCACATGGTCGCGGGCGGGATCGTCGCTATTCTGCCACAGCACGTTCAGGCGGAATGCTGCATTGGGCAGCGCACCGATGCTCTGGTTGATGTCTGCCGTCGCGCGCTTCTGCCCATCGACGCCGATGGTGGCTGTGCCGGACAGCGCATCGCCGGCAAAGGCCTGCTTGCTGACCATGTTGACGGCACCCGTCGGTGCGGTGCGGCCGATGTCGGTGCCGGCGGGGCCTTTCAGCACTTCCACCTGTTCGGTGTTGAAGATGTCGCGTGAAATGGAACCAAGATCGCGGACGCCATCGACGAAGATGCTGCCCGATGTATCGAAGCCGCGCATATAGATGGCATCGCCAGTCGCGGTGCTGCCATTTTCCCCGGCATAGAAGGTGCCGACGCCCGGGCTGTTGCGCAGTGCTTCGGTCAACGTGGTCGCACCCTGCTGGTTGAACAGGGACTTGTCGATGATCTGTATGGTTTGCGGCGTGTCGCGCAGCGGTTGAGTATATTTGGGCGAGGACGATTCATCCACCTTGAAGCTGTCGTCAACGGCGGTGTCGGTAACGGTCACGCCGCCCAGCCGGGTTGCACGTCCTTCATCGGCCTTGCCCTGCGCCATGGCAGGCGACGCTGCCAGGCCAAAGCAGGTCAGCGCCAGATAGACCGACGGCGCCGAGCCGAGCGAATTACGCAAACGCGATACAGTCATGATTTCCCCCTTGGTTCTGGTTGAACAAGTTGGGGACGCTAATGCGATTTATTCTCATTTAAGGCAAGGGGGTTTTTGCACTTTCCCACCGAGGGACAGCGCGATGCGCCTCATCTTTTATCTAGCTGAAAAATAAAATAAAAAAACAGAGCCCCTATCCATCTTTTCATTTGATAATAATATTTTTGCAATTGCGAATCGATCTTCATATATACCCGAGGCAGTAAGCGACGCATGATGGTGCGTCCCAACCCCTGCTATGGCCATTGTGTTGCAGAGGGTGATAACGGGGTGATAGCGGCATTTTTCAGGGTCATTGCCAGCGCAGGGAGATGCGCCGGACGATCTGTTCCACCACCAGCAGGACAAGGACCGACGCGCCGAACAACGGCAGCAGCACGCCAAGCATGACGAGCCCGGCAATGAAGCCACCCCTGACCCGTCCATCGGCAGGCGGCGGTGCGCCAATGGCGCCCCGTGGCCGGCGTTTCAGCCACATCATCACGCCCATGATGCTGATGGCAATGAGCGCCAATGCCGTCGCGACGCCGATCAACTGATTGGCCAGCCCGAACAGCTGGCCTTCATGCCAGGCAATGCCGGTGGTCACGATGCGGTCGATCACATGCTTGTCGGCAAAGCCGCTGCGGCCGGTCTCTGCACCCGTCGCCGGATCATAAGTGACCTGCCGGACCAGCAGACGATTTTGCGCGGCAGATTTCACCGTCCATTCGTTGCCCGTCTCCGGACCGATGCTTTGCGGGGCATGAGGTGGCAGCACCAACACCGGAAAAGCCATATGTTCCACCTGCGCCCTTGCGACAAAGGCAGACAGCGGCAGCCCGTTCGCAGGCGTGGCGGACGGCATCGGCCTGCCCATATCCATGCCCGCGCCATTACCCATGGGCATCGCCATTGCGCCATGATCATGCCCGCCATGCCCATTGTCGACGCCGATCTTCCAGTCCTGCGGACCACCGACCAGCCCCAGCTCTGTCCGCACCCATTGGAAGGCACTGCCCCATGCCCCGGCCCATGGCAGGCCGCTGGCCAGCAGGACAAGGACAAGCCCCGCGATCCAGAAGCCGGTGACACGGTGCAGATCCTTCAGCAACGGCCGGCCCCTGAGTGACAGGCGCGGCCATAATGTGCCCGCCAGCCTGAACGGGCGCGGCCACCACAGGTAAAGGCCGGTGAGGATCATCACGATCGTCCAGCTTGCCGCCAGTTCGACCAGCCAGTCGCCCCATCTGCCGAGCAGCAGCGTGCCGTGGATGCGCGACACCGTCTTGGATATCCGCGTCTCGGGATCGATGCTGCCCAGCACCCTGCCCTGTGGCGAGACATAGACATCGCGCAGGCCGCCATCAGCGAGGCCGAGTTCGACCATGGCGGCATCGCCGGGCCGTTCGGGAAGGCGGTAATGGTTGAAGCGCGCACCCGGATTTGCGGCCATCACCGCCGCCAGTTGCGCATCCGCCGATACCGCGCCCTGCGTGCCGAGGTCCCGCCATGCCCGCTCTTCCCAGCGGTCTATCTGCGGTTTGAACAGATAGATGGAGCCGGTGACGGACAGCGCCAGAATGAAGGGCAGCACGAACAGCCCGGCATAGAAATGCCAGCGCCAGATGGTGCGATAGGCGCCGCCGCCATCACGCCGGCCGCCATGTCTCATCGCCATCATCATTATGCCCCTTCCGCTCAGAAATGGGTGGAAAGGGACAATTCGACGCTGCGCGGCGCGCCGATATAGATGTTGGTGGCGGGATAGCCCGAATATTCGCCGTAAAAGGCGTTTGTCAGGTTGCGCCCGCGCAGGGTCAGCGTTGTCTCACTGGCGATATGCCAGGCGATGGACGCATCCAGCGTCGTGTGCCCGCGCACGAAGATGCTGTTCGCCGTATCGGTGTAAAAGCCGGAGGCATGGCGCACAAAGGCACCCAGCGTCACCGGCCCATCCTTTGGCGTATAGAGGATCGTACCGTTGATGGTGGTGGACGGGATATTGATCGGCCTGTTGCCTGAACGGTCGATGCCGCCCGCCTCGATCAGTTCGTCATAATTGGCGTCGTTATAGGAAACGCCGCCTGACAGCGACAGCTGTGGCGTGACGGCTGCGCCCAGGCTCAGCTCCACCCCTTGTGAAGACTGGCGGCCGCCCTGCACCACCTGTGTCGGATCGTTCGGATCGCGGGTGAGAATGTCCTTCTGTTCGATGCGATAGGCCGAACCTGTCACCGTCAGTCTTTTGTCGAAGGCCGATGCCTTGAACCCCGCTTCATAGGAACGGCCCTTGGTCAATCTATAGCCGGCGCTGGAAATGGCCATGGTCAGCGTCGACGATACCGGCGCAACGGCAGTGGTATATTGCGCATAAAGCGTGATTTCCGGCGTCAGATCATAGGTCGTGCCCAGCCGCCATGAAAATGGCTTGTAGACCGGATCGGCACGCGTGACGGCGCCACCGGCGTTGAGATCGGTACTGATCCGGGTCAGCGCGATATGGTCGTAACGTGCGCCGGCGACGATCAGCCAGCCCGGCGTGATGTTGAACGCATCCTCGGCGAAAACCGACGCTGTCTTCACCCGCGAATGATAGACCACGTCAGAAGCAGTATAGATGTCGCCGGCCGGGAAAGTGCCGACCACCGGGTTCCACGGGTCGACCGGCGCCACCGGATCGGCCACATCGCCATAGACCGGGCTTTGCCGGCGCGGGTTGATGAAGTTCGTCCGGTTATATTCGCCGCCGATGCTGAAGCGGTTGCGGTGCCCGGCAATCAGGCTGTCATTGGCCAGCGCCAGCCGCTCGTTCCAGAAATCATGGTCATGGAATATCGCCTGCACCGAACGGGCAAAGCTGCCATTGGGAAATTGTGCTGTCGGGTCACGGAAATTCTGCGCGCCACTCAGCACGAAATCGCGCCTGGCGGTGTACCAGCTGAAATCATTGGCAAGCGTCCAGCCGCCACCCATCCGCAGGTCTATGCGCGAACGCAGCGTGGTTTCCCGCGCACCGGAATAGGCGCCATCGGGGTTGTAGTTGCGGTGACGCAGCGCCTTGTCGATGACGAGGCCGCTGGCACTGCTCAACGCCTTGCTCGGGTCGCGCGCCACAGCCGCCGACACCAGCGGCACGCCCTGATAGCTGCTGTCATAGCGATCATCATAATGATCGACCGCGAACAGCATGGACAGGTTTTCGCTGGGCTGTAACAGCACGCTGGCCGTCAACCCGGCGGAGCGGGTGTCATTATCGTCCACGTCGTAAAGGCTGTCGGACCGCATATAGCTTGCGTCGGCGCGCACCGCGACCTTGTCCGACAGTTGCAGGTTGACGCCGCCGGCAGCGGTAAGCGTATCGAAGCTGCCGAAGCTCAACAGGCTGTCCATATGGTCGCCATCGAACACCGGCTTGCGCGTCACCTTGTTGATGACGCCGGCCAGCGCGCCTTCGCCATACAGCACCGACGCCGGGCCCTTGATCACTTCGATCCGGTCGAAATGCCATATATTGGTGTCGCGCGTGACCATGGTGGAGGTGGAAACGCGCACCCCGTCCTGCAGGATGGACACCGCGCCGCCTGAAAAGCCACGCAGGCTGACCACGGCGGGGTTGCCGGGCACATTGCCTGAAATGGCGCCCACCACATTGTTGAACGCCTCACGCGAGGTCCGCAGCCCCTGCACCTGCAGATCGGCCTGGGTCAGTGTTTCCACCGTTGCCGGGGTTTCCCGCGCGGACAGGCCAATGCGGCTTGCCGCATCGGGCGTAGTATCCAGCTTCAGCTGGTCGCGCTGGCCGGTGACGATGATTTCGGCATTGTCGGCCGCGGTTGCCGCATGGGCCAGCACCGGCTGGGCGATAGCCGTGCCGGCAAGCAGGGCTGCGATATGGAACTTCATTACGTTCCCCTTTTCGATATGTCTTTTCTGTTCGGTCATGGACGGGCTGCGTCAGCCACGGCCCGATGCGCCATGCAGCGCATGAGCGTTGGGAGGCAGCGACTGGGTGCATGGGCAGCCATGCGTCCGTGCGACGGCCAAGGGCGCGCGTGTCGTCCTTCGCCGCCTGTGGGCTGTGTCAGGCTTGCGCGGGCGGTGCCTGTGCCGGCGGTGGCGGCGCGGCAAGACGATGGGTGACAAGGTCGGCGATCACCTGCACCGGCGGCGCGGCAAAGACGGGCAGCATTGGCGACACATGGGCCGGCAATGCGGGGTCGATCAGCGGCCCGCCCAGCCCTAGCGCAAAGGTGCAGGGCCGTTCATCGGTTTGATGATGCCCATGGTCGTCCGATTTGCGATCCACCGGCAGCATGGCCTGCACCGCACCCTGGCCAGTGCATATCGAAATGATCAGGCCATGGCCGGTCTGCACGGGCATGAAGCCAGTGGGAATCACCACGCGTATCGCAAGCGCGCAGAACAGCAGCAGGGCGAACAGGCCCCGTGCGCGGCGCGACTCTCTGATGCGGGCAGTCATAGGCATTGTGCTAATGCAGTGTTCCGGAAACACTATTGGGCACGATGTCCCGGCCTCTGGCGGGACACACGATTATCGGAACGCCGTCACGGTCACAGGCGCCACCCGCACAGGGGCCAACGCGCGGTGTCGCAGCGTTCAGGCCGTAGCCGCTGGCGGCCCGCGCAATGGGGGAAATATATGGGCTGGCGATGCAATCACCGCATATACGGGCGGCGGCAGCACGATCTCGCGCAGCAGCACGGTTGCCACCGAAAACAGCAGCGGCTCATGGCCCTGCAGCGCGGGGGCAGCCAGCGCCGCAAAGGCACAGGGCGCGGCATGGTCATGACCATGATGATCGCCCTTGCCGCTGCTGTCACCTGACTGCGGCACATGGAGGACCGCCGTTTTCGCCCCTTCGCCAGTGCATAGCGAAATGACGATGCCCCTGTCGCTTTGCACGGGCATGAAGCCGGTGGGCACCAGCAGGCGCACGGACAGGGCGCACAGCAGCAGAACGGCGTAAATGCCGCCCCTTTCCAGCCAATGCCGCCGCAGTCCGTTCATCGCGCCGGTTTAGCGGTGATCGCCGGGCCTGTCATCCATTTTGCCATGCCGCTTTCTGGATCCTCGCATTTTAACTGCCAAGTCCTTGAGATCGAGTTGAGCGCGGCGCTCGAGCAGCGGTTGGCCTGCGATTTCTGAACTGCTAAGCCCAAGGCGTCGAGCCAGCGCGAGGATGTCGAGTTGCGGTTGGCCTGCGATTTCTGAACTGCTAAGCCTGTTCCGCGCGCTATCGAAGTTCCGACGCAGTTGCGGTTGGCCTGCGATTTCTGAACTGCTAAGCCTATCCAGCGACTGCCGATACAGGTGATCGCGTTGCGGTTGGCCTGCGATTTCTGAACTGCTAAGCCCTGTCGCCCCAGTCGCCCTTAAGATCGCTGTTGCGGTTGGCCTGCGATTTCTGAACTGCTAAGCCCTGCGTTTCCAGTTTGGTCGCGCCCACCTTGTTGCGGTTGGCCTGCGATTTCTGAACTGCTAAGCCTGCGCCGTCCGACGCCAAGTTGGTCCAGCAGTTGCGGTTGGCCTGCGATTTCTGAACTGCTAAGCCAGCTTGAACGCGAGCGGCTGGAACTGGTCGGTTGCGGTTGGCCTGCGATTTCTGAACTGCTAAGCCAACTCGCAGATCGATGATGCGATCAGGGCGGTTGCGGTTGGCCTGCGATTTCTGAACTGCTAAGCCGGTGATCTGGCTTGTCCGTCCTCAAATCCTGTTGCGGTTGGCCTGCGATTTCTGAACTGCTAAGCCTGCAGTCGCGTGCACCGTTCGCATCGATGCGTTGCGGTTGGCCTGCGATTTCTGAACTGCTAAGCCCAAGATCGAAAACTCGTTGCGGCTATAAAGTTGCGGTTGGCCTGCGATTTCTGAACTGCTAAGCCGCGTATATCAATGGCATCCAAGACACTGCGGTTGCGGTTGGCCTGCGATTTCTGAACTGCTAAGCCTGCTTTCCAAAGTGGGCCAATGCCACTATAGTTGCGGTTGGCCTGCGATTTCTGAACTGCTAAGCCTTCGGTCAAATCCGCGAGCGTTTCCCCGCTGTTGCGGTTGGCCTGCGATTTCTGAACTGCTAAGCCGAGCAACTCCGGCTTGTTCTCGTCCTTGCCGTTGCGGTTGGCCTGCGATTTCTGAACTGCTAAGCCAGCAATGGAAACAGCATTGTCATTCGCAAAGTTGCGGTTGGCCTGCGATTTCTGAACTGCTAAGCCCATTGAGGATGCGAAGGCCAACAAAAGTCCGTTGCGGTTGGCCTGCGATTTCTGAACTGCTAAGCC
>Ga0180223_1000185_pt1 | contig 113415 bp, 100 predicted proteins | sample eDN5th30CKraftOP_FD_151337 | JGI IMG/M metagenome (GOLD analysis project Ga0180223, IMG submission 151337) | Enriched Organic Plus compost microbial communities from Emeryville, California, USA - eDNA 5th pass 30_C Kraft OP (version 2) (version 2) ...
GAAGCCCTCGCCGGTGCCGCCGCCGCCGGAGGCTCCGCCGATCGACGTTCCGGAACCGCGTCCGACCGACGTGTTCCAGGAGCCGAGCCCGCCGGCGCCGCCGGCCCCGCCGACCGACATCGCGGCCAGCGTGGACATCTCGTCCAAGAACATGAACCCGCCGCGCTACCCGCCGGCCGCCGCGCGCGCCGGCATCGAGGGCGAGGTGATCCTGATCATCGACGTCGACGCCAATGGCAATGTCACCAACGTCACGGTCGAAAAGTCCAGCCGTAACCGCGACCTCGACCGTGCCGCCATGGAGGCGGCTCGCAAGTGGCGCTTCAATCCCGCAGTCGTGGACGGCCAGAAGGCGGCCGGTCGCGTCCGGGTCCCGGTGAACTTCACCCTGGGTTGATGTCCGAACCCCGTGGCGGCCCGCCGCCACGGTAGCCGGGCCTACGTTTCCGCCTTCCTTCTACAACACCACCAAACCAAACAAAGGTAAGCGTCATGCTGCAGGAACTCTTCATCGCCGCCGCTGCCGGGGGCAACGCCTCCGCCCTGAACCAGATGGGCTTCGACCACCTGCTCCACGAGATGACCACCAAGCCCGGTGAGTTCGCTGTCTCCTGGATCGTGCTGCTCGTCCTGGTGTTCATGTCGGCGGCGTCCTGGTACTGGACCATCTTCAACGCCATCAAGAACATGCGCCTGAAGGCCGCCGCCGACCGCGTGGTCAACGCCTTCTGGGAAGCCCCGAACGCGCAGGAAGCCATCCGCGTGATGGAAGAGCAGCCGCGCAGCGAGCCGTTCTCCAAGATCGCCCTGGACGCCGCCCAGGCGGCTGCCCACCACCAGCGCACCGAAGGCGCCGGCGCCGGCCTGGGCGAGAACCTGAGCCGCTCGGAGTTCGTCGACCGCGCCCTGCGCCAGGCCGTGACCCGCGAGAGCGCCAAGCTGCAGTCGGGCATGGTGCTGCTGGCCACCGTCGGCGCGACCGCTCCGTTCGTCGGCCTGCTGGGTACCGTGTGGGGCATCTACGGCGCCCTGATCCGCATCGGCGCGACCGGTTCGGCCTCGATCGACGCCGTTGCCGGCCCGGTGGGTGAGGCGCTGATCATGACCGCGATCGGCCTGTTCGTCGCGATCCCGGCCGTGTTCGCCTTCAACTTCTTCAGCAAGATCAACAGCGCCACGATCGCCAAGTTCGACGCGTTCGCTCACGATCTGCACGACTTCTTCGCCACCGGCTCGCGCGTGCGCTGAGCCGGTACCGAAGCGTCGTTCCAGCCTAGACGGAGAGCCCCATGGCCTTCAGTACCGACAACAGCAGCGGTCCGATGAACGACATCAACGTCACGCCCCTCGTGGACGTGATGCTGGTGCTGCTCATCATCTTCATCATCACCGCGCCGCTCATGGCGCATAAGGTGAAGGTCGAGCTGCCCGAGGCCAACCTGGTCCGCTCGCACGACGAGGAGAACGATCGCCTGATGCCGATCACCATCGCGGTGACGGAGGATGGCTCGCTCTACTGGAACGACGAGCCGATCACCCGCGAGGTGATGGAGTCGAGGCTGTCCAGCGTTGCCCAGCAGACCCCGCAGCCGCCGCTGAACCTGCGCGCGGACCGCACCACCCGCACCGGCATCATCCAGGATGTCATCAAGGTGGCCCAGGGTCAGGGCATGCTCGACATCGGTTTTGTCGCCACCAAAGAGAAGGGGCAGTAACCCATGGCTTTCAGTACGGGTGGCAACAAGGGCCCAATGGCGGAGATCAACGTCACGCCGCTGATCGACGTGATGCTGGTCCTGCTGATCATCTTCATCGTGACCGCGCCGATCATGACCTACCCGATCGACGTGGCCCTGCCGCAGCGGGTGCTCAACCCGCCGCCGGTCACGCGTGAACCGCCGCCGCCGATCGACCTGCGCATCGACGCCTCCAACCAGGTGTACTGGAACAACGGCCCGGTTGCCCTGGCCAACCTCCAGCAGCTGATGGAGACCGAAGTGCAGCGCGATCCGACCAACCAGCCGGAGCTGCGCATCGATGCCAGCGGCGACTCGCAGTACGAAGTGCTGACGCGCGTGCTGGCCGCGGCCAAGAACGCGGACATGAAGAAGATCAACTTCGTGCAGTAACAGTGCCCTGGCGGCCCCGCCTCCTGCAGCGGTAGGGTCGCCGGGACCAGCACTGGGATAACGCCGCCTCCGGGCGGCGTTTTTCGTTTCACGCTGCCGCGGCGCCGGCCCCGCTCCGGTTACGGCACGGCGTGGCCCCGAGCGGTGCGCCAGACCCGTCCGCGGGCCCGGAAGGCGGGCGGCCGCTGCGCGGCAGCGCCGGACAGCAACGCAGCGTCCCCGGAGCCCGCGGCGGAAGCCGTCGGGCCGGCGCGCCGCGTCCCGGGCTGCATGCAGTACCGCCACGTGGAACCCGCAAACCGGATGGCGGCGCCCGTACCGGACCTGTTGCCCGGCAGGTCCGGTACGGGCGCACTTGCCTGTGGCCGGTCCGGCGGCGGCTGGCCGCGACCGCCGCGGGGCACTCAGCCAGTGCGGCCGAGGATCCCGAGATAGGCGCGGACGGTGGCGTCCAGGCCGGCGTAAAGCGCCTCGCCCACCAGGGCATGGCCGATGGAGACTTCCTCGATCCCCGGTACCGCGGCGAGGAACTGGCCAAGATTGGCCTGGGACAGGTCGTGCCCGGCATTGACCCCCAGCCCCGCGGCCTGGGCCCGCCGCGCGGTGTCGGCGCAGGCGGCCAGTGCCGCCCGGGCATCGCCGGCGGCATGGGCCTCGGCATAGGGGCCGGTGTAGATCTCGATGCGCTGGGCACCGACCTCGGCCACGCGCTCGACCCGCGGATTGCCCGCGTCCACGAACAGGCTGACCCGGCAGCCCAGCGCCCTGAACCCGGCCACCTGGTCGGCCAGGGCCTGCAGGTCGCCTTCCAGGGCGAAGCCGTGGTCGGAGGTCAGCTGGCCGTCGCTGTCCGGGACCAGGGTGACCTGGGCCGGGCGCACCTGCCCGCACAGCGCCAGCAGGCCGGGATAGCCGGGACGCGGCGGGGCGAAGGGGTTGCCCTCGATGTTCAGTTCCACGCCGTACCCGGCGGTGGCCGCGGCCAGCGGCGGCAGGTCCTCGGCGACGATATGGCGCCGGTCGGGACGCGGATGCACGGTGATGCCGTGGGCGCCGGCGGCCAGGCAGGCGCGCGCGGCCGCCAGCACGTCCGGTTCCCGGCCGCCGCGCGAATTGCGCAGCACCGCGACCTTGTTGACGTTGACGCTCAGCCGGGTCATGGCGCCGGCGGGCTGTCGTCGCCCTGGCGCGCGGCGGCCTCGCGCCGGCGCGCCTCGGCCAGCTGGCGCAGGCGCAGCAGTTCGGCCGGATCGACCATCGCCACCTCGTCGCGGCTGCCCTGGCCGATCCGCTCGCGGTACCAGCCGACCACCCAGGCCAGCAGGAAGCCGGCCATCATCAGCAGCCACAGGGCCAGCAAGCCGGCGCTATGGGTGGTCAAGGCAAGCATCAGGGCCCCCAGGGCCAGCAGCAGGTACAGCCAGTGCATCGCGATTCTCCGCAGATCGGCGCCCCCTCGTGCGCCCCGGCGCCGCCATGATGCCGCCGCCGGCGGCCGCCGGCCAGCCCGCGCATCCGCCAGCGTGGCCGCCCGTCGCCTACAGCACCGGCGACAGCAGGCGCGCGAACGCCTCCGGCAGGCGGTGCCGCCACAGGCCCATGGGGCGGTCCAGCCGGACCCGCGTGGACTGCTCCATCTCCCCTTCCAGCAGCTGCGCCAGGGCCTCGCAGGTCTGGCGGTCGCGCAGCATCATCGAGGCCTCGAAGTTGAGCCGGAAGCTGCGGTGGTCGAAGTTGGCGCTGCCGACCACGCACAGGTCGTCGTCGGTCACCAGGGCCTTGGTGTGGAGCATGCGCGGGCCGTACTCGTAGACCTTGACCCCGGCCTTGAGCAGCTCGTCGAAGTACGAGCGCGCGGCCAGGGTCACCAGCAGCGAGTCGCAGCGCCGCGGCACCAGCAGGCGCACGTCCAGCCCGCCCAGCGCGGCCGAGGTCAGGGCCATGCGCGCCGCCTCGCCCGGCACGAAGTAGGGCGTGGCCAGCCATACCCGGCGCCGCGCCTCGTGGATCGCGGCCACCTGCAGGCGGTGGATCGCTTCCCACGAGGAGTCCGGGCCGGACACCAGCAGCTGGGCGAAGATCCGGCCGCGCGGAGCCTCGGGCCAGTAGGCGGGATCACCGAACCGGGTGGGTTCGGTGCAGTCGGCGTAGATCCAGTCCTCGACGAAGGCCAGCTGCATGCTGCGCACCACTTCGCCCTCCACCCGCATGTGCAGGTCGCGGAAGGCGCGGTCGCGGACGGTCTCGTCGTGGTCGTCGGTGATGTTGATCCCGCCGATGAAGCCGACCGCGCCGTCGATCACCACGATCTTGCGGTGGTTGCGCATGTTCAGCCACGGCCGGGTGAACGGCCGGAACTTGGTCGGATGGAACCAGCAGAACTGGCCGCCGGCCTCGACCAGCGGCCTGAGGTGGCGTTCGCGCAGCGGCCCGGAGCCCACCGCGTCCAGCAGCAGGCGTACCTCGACGCCGGCGCGGGCACGCTCGGCCAGCGCCTCCAGCAAGCGTCCGCCGGTCCTGTCGGGGCGGCAGATGTAGTACTCCAGGTGGATGTGGTGGCGGGCCCTGGAGATGGCCTCCAGCAGGGCGGTGTAGGTCGCGTGGCCGTCGACCAGCCAGTCTGCGCGGGTGGCGGTGGACGGCGGCAGTCCGGTGGTGGACTGGGCCACGCGCGCCAGCTCCACCGCGCTGTCGTCGGCCGGGCAGATTGCCGAGTAGTGGCCCATGCCCGAGCGCGAGCGCCCGCGCCGCAGGCGCTGCCGCTTGATCCGCTGCGGGCCGAGCAGGAAGTAGACCAGGAAGCCTATGTAGGGCAGCAGGGCCAGGGACAGCACCCAGCTGAGGGTGGCGACCGGCTCGCGCTTCTGCAGCACGACCCAGGCGACCAGCCAGGGGATGTACAGCAGCCAGGCCACGGCGAGGTAGAGGCCGAGGTTCGGAACCGAGCTGACGGCCTGCCAGGCGGCTTGGATGAGGTCGGGCATGGCGGCGATTCTAGGCGGGCCGGCGGCGACGCGGGGGTGAGGGCGTCGCAGCCGCTGAGACGCGGCCGTGGCAGGCTGGGCCCATGCACGGACCTGTCATCAAGGGGCGCGGCGCGCGCGGCTACCTGCCGGGGCGGTTCGAGGCCACCACCACCGAGGCGGTGGACGACGGCTGGGCGCCGCCGGAGGCCGACACCGAATCCGGCCCGGATCCGTCGCGCCCGCGCACCCGGGTCCAGGAGGAAACCGCGCGCAGCATCATCAGCCGCAACAATTCCCCGGACGTGGGCTTCTCGCAGTCGGTGAACCCCTACCGCGGTTGCGAGCATGGCTGCTCGTACTGCTTTGCCCGGCCCTCGCATGCCTACCTCAACCTGTCGCCGGGCCTGGATTTCGAGACGAAGATCTTCGCCAAGACCAACGCGCCGGACCTGCTGCGCCGGGAACTGGCGCGCCCCGGCTACCGCCCCAGCCCGATCGCGCTGGGCATCAACACCGACGCCTACCAGCCGCTGGAACGCAGGCTGCAACTGACCCGGCAGCTGATCGAGGTGCTGCTCGAGTGCCGCCACCCGTTCACCCTGATCACCAAGAACGCGCTGGTGGAGCGCGACCTGGACCTGCTGCAGGCCGCCGCCGCGCTCGACCTGGTCCATGTGCACTTCTCGGTGACCTCGCTGGATCCGCACCTCAGCGCCCGCCTGGAACCGCGCGCCGCCGCCCCCCACGCGCGGCTGCGGGCGATGCGCCGCCTGCACGAGGCCGGGGTTCCGGTCGGAGTGATGTTCGCCCCGGCCATCCCGTGGGTGAACGACCACGAGCTGGAGCGGGTGCTGGAGGCGGCGCGCGAGGCCGGCGCCACCAGCGCCGGCTACATCCTGCTGCGGCTGCCACACGAGGTGGCGCCGCTGTTCCGCGACTGGCTGCAGGCGCACCTGCCCGACCGCGCCGAACACGTCATGAGCACGGTGCAGCAGATGCGCGGCGGGCGCGACTACGACTCCGGTTTCGGCACCCGCATGCGTGGCCAGGGCCGCTACGCCGACCTGCTGGAGCAGCGTTTCGCCCTGGCCTGGCGCCGCTTCGGCTATGCGCAGGCGCGGCAACGTCCGCTGGACTGCAGCCGCTTCCAGCCGCCACGGCCGCCCTCGCCGCAGGGGGAACTGTTCTGAGCGCCCGCGACGGCCGGCTCAGGCCGGCGGCTGGCAGGAATCGCGCACGATCAGGTGCGGCCGCACGCTGGCCACCGGCAGGGCGACGGCGTCGCTGCGGATCAGCGCGGCGGCGGCGATGCGACCGGTGTCGCGGATGTGCCGGCGCACGCTGGTCAGGGCCGGCCACAGGCGCGAGGCCAGCGGGCTGTCGTCGTAGCCGACCACCGACAGGTCGCGCGGGATGCTGATGCCCGAGCGCAACGCGACCTTGTAGACGCCGGCGGCGATCTCGTCGTTGCCGCAGAAGATCGCGGTGGGCCGGTTGCGGCCGGCCAGCAGCTGCTCGGCCGCCGCCACGCCGGACTCGAACGAGTAGCTGGCCTCGATGATCCGCGACTTCGGCACCACCATGCCGCGCCGCGCCAGTGCCTCGACGAAGCCCTCGGTGCGCTCCCGCGCCGAGCGGTAGGTGGTGGCGCCGGTGATCAGGGCGATGTCGCGGTGGCCCAGGTGCAGCAGGTACTCGGCCGCCTCGATCGCGCCCTCGCGGTCGTGGGTGACGATCATGCGGTTGTCGCTGTCGTCGAACGCCGCCGAGACGATGCGGGTGTAGCGGCAGCCCATCTCCGCCAGCATGTCGGCCAGGGCCTGGTCCTCGGACGCGCGCGGCACCAGCATGACCCCGTGCAGCTTCTGCTGCTGCACGAAGCGGCGCACGCCATCGATGTAGCCCGGGGTGCGGCTGTCGCAGGGGTGCACCACCAGTTCGAAGCCCGAGTCGCGCAGCGCGTCCAGCGCGCCGTACTGCATGTCGACGATGTATTGCGCGGTGGGGTTGTCGTAGACCATGCCGATCAGGAAGGAGCGGCGGAACGCCAGGCCCCGGGCCATCGGGTCGGGCGTGTAGCCGACCTCGCGCATCAGCGCCTCGACCTTCTCCCGGGTGTCCTTCCGCACCAGCGGGGAGTTGTTGATGATCCGCGAGACGGTCTTCTTCGACACCCCGGCAAGCCGGGCGATGTCGTTGATGGTGGCCGGCTTGCCTGCGGGGAGGCGGGCCACTTCAGGACTCTTGCTCGCTGGCATATCTGGCTTCCCGTGGACAGGGGCCTGATTCTATCCGCGCGCGGCCTGCGGGCAGGAACCAGGGGGCGGTGCAACGCTCCGTCCCCGAGTGCCCGCGCCGCGGCGGCATGGCCGCAAGCACCGGCAACGCCCGCGGCGCGCCGCCGCATTGCCGGCGGACGCGGGTGCCGCGCGGGAGGCCCGTCCCGCGCATGCGCCGCCGCGTCCGGCCACTACAATGACACCGATTGGCCTCGCCGCAGCGGCGGGCTGCCTGCGGTCCCACAGCCACAGCCAAGGAGTCGCGATGTCCGCGCGTGTCGTGTGTTTCGGTGAACTGCTGCTGCGCCTGGCCGCGCCCGGCCGCGAGAAGCTGCTGCAAAGCCCGCAGCTGGAGGTGCGGGTGGGCGGGGCGGAGGCCAACGTGGGCGTGTCGCTGGCCCGGTTCGGGCACCGCGTGGCCATGGCCAGCACCGTGGCCGACAACCCGCTGGGCGAGGCCGTGCTCGGCGAACTGCGCCGCCACGGGCTGGACACTGCGGCGGTGCGCCGGGTGCCCGGGCGCATGGGCCTGTACTTCCTCGCCCCCGGCGCCATCCACCGCCCGGCCGAGGTGCTGTACGACCGCGCCGGCTCGGCCTTCGCCCTGGCCCCGGCCGATGCCTACGACTGGCCGGCGCTGCTGGCCGGCGCCGACTGGCTGCACCTGTCGGGCGTGACCCCGGCGCTGGGCGCCAATACCGCCGCCGCGGCGCTGGCCGCCGCGCGTGCCGCGCGTGCCGCGGGGGCCAGGGTGTCCTTCGATGGCAACTTCCGGCCGAAGCTGTGGGAGGCCTGGCAGGGCGATGCACCGTCGATCCTGCGCGAGCTGATGGCCGAGGCCGACGTGCTGTTTGCCGACCACCGCGACATGGGCGTGGTGCTGGGCGGGCAGTACCCGCAGGCCGAACCGCTGCAGCGGGTGCAGGCGGCCGCGGCCGACGCCTTTGCCGCCTTCCCGCACCTGCAATGGCTGGCCTGCACCCTGCGCACCCCGCGCAACGTCGACCACCACGCCCTGGCCGGCGTGCTGGTCGGCCGCCAGTCCGGCACCGCGCTGGCGCCGCAGGAGGAAGTGGGGCCGATCGTGGACCGTATCGGTGGCGGCGACGCCTTCGCCGCCGGGGTGCTGCACGGCCTGCTGCGCGGCTGGGAGCCGCAGCGCACGATCCGCTTCGGCCTGGCCGCCGGCTGCCTCAAGCATTCGATCCCGGGCGACTTCAACCTGGTGTCGGAGGCCGAGGTCGAGGCCCTGGTCGGCGAAGGCCGTTACGACGTCAGGCGCTGAGCGGCGCGGCGCGGGCGTGGGCCGGGCCCTTCCGGGTACCGCAGGGCGGGCCGGACCTGCTCGGCCCGGCTTCAGATGATGCGCAGGGTGATGGCCTTCAGCACCGCGCGGGTGCGGTCGCGGGTGCCGAGCTTGTCGAGGATGGCGGAGACGTAGTTCTTCACCGTGCCCTCGGCCAGGAACAGGCTGCGCGCGATTTCCTTGTTGGAATAGCCGCCGGCCAGCAGCCGCAGGATCGCCACCTCGCGCGGGCTGAAGCCCTCCTCAGGAGGGGTGTCGTCGCGGAAGCGGAAGCGCGCGCGCACCGGCTCGGTGGAGACCGGCGCCAGCAGGGTGCCGCCGGCGGCCACATGCCGGATCGCCTCGTGCAGTTGCTCCGGCGCGGCGTCCTTGAGCAGGAAACCCTGGGCCCCGGCCTCGCGCGCGTGCAGCAGCAGATCGGCCTCGTCGAAGGTGGTCAGCAGCAGCACCGGGGTGGGGTCGCCGCGCCCGCGCAGGGCGTGGACCATGGCGATGCCGTCCAGGCCGGGCATGCGCACGTCGCTGAGGATCACGTCCACCGGCTGCGCGGCCACCGCCTCGAGCAGGGCATGGCCGTCCTCGGCCTCCAGCGCCACCACCAGGTCCAGCCGCTCCAGCAGGGCGCGCAGGCCGGCGCGGACCAGGGCCTGGTCGTCGGCCAGGGCCAGGCGCAGCGCGGATCCGCTCATGCCGGCAGCCTCGCCTGCAGGCGCAGGCTGCCGCCCGGGGTCAGGCCGACGTCCAGCCGCCCGCCCAGCGCGGCCAGGCGTTCGCGCATGCCGGACAGGCCGTTGCCCTCGCGCACCGGGCCGCGGCACTGGCCGTCGTCGTGGATGTCGATGGCCAGCCCGCCGTCCTCGCGCTGCAGCCGGACCCGCACCGTGCCGCCGCCGGAATGGCGGGCGGCATTGGTCAGCGCCTCCTGCACCACGCGCAGCAGGGTCTCGGCCACGGCCGGATCGGCCACCCGCACGCCCGGGTCGATCTCCAGCTCCAGCCGCGGGCGCGGGAACGGCGCGGCAAGCGCGCGCAGCGCGGTGGCCAGGTCCAGGCCACGGTCGTCGCGCAGCGACTGCACCACCTGGCGGATGTCGGCCATCAGCTCCCCCGACAGCCGTTCGGCCACCGCCAGCTCGTGGCGGCCGGCCAGCTGCGGATCGGCCAGCAGCGAGCGCAGGTTGAGGCGCATCGCGGTCAGCTTGTGGCCGGCCACGTCGTGCAGCTCGCGGGCCATGCGCAGGCGCTCGGCGTCGCGCGCGCTGTCTGCCAGCAGGGCGCGGGTGGCCAGCAGGTCGGCATTGACCCGGGCCAGGGCGTCGCGCGAGCGCTCGGCCGAGGTGGCGTAGTGCACGCAGATCGCGGCCAGGGCCTGGAACCCCATGTTGATCAGGACCATCGGCTCCGGCTCCTGGAAGCCGGCGCGGCGCAGGGCGATGCAGAAGGCGATGTTGGCCACCGCCGCCGCGGCCAGGCAGGTGCGAGCCGGCCAGGCCGAAAACATGCACGCCACCCAGATCACCAGCAGTACCTGCGAGGCATTGACCCGGTAGCTGAGCCCGCCCAGCGCCAGGATCACCGGCGCCATCGCCACCAGCACCAGGTCGCGGCTGCGGCGCCAGTGCTCGGGCAGCAGCTGCAGGGCGAGGAACAGCAGCAGGAACGCGCCCAGCAGCGCCAGCGCCAGCGGCTGTTGCTCCGGCGTGGCGAAGCGCAGCGCGTAGCCCACGGTGAGGATGGTCAGCAACCCGGCCAACGGCAGCGGGCACAGCAGGGGTTCGAGCATGCGGCGCATGGGCGCATGCTCGGTCCTGCCCGGCGCCGAGGCAATGGTCCCGGCGCAGGAAGTGACTTCCGGCAGGTGGGCGGCTCAGCCGGCCTTGCGCCGCGCCGGGGCCTTCTTCGTGGCCTTCTTGGCGGTGGACTTGCGCGCGGCCTTCTTCGCCGGGGCCTTCTTGGCCGGCGAAGCCTTCTTCGCCGGCGTGCGCTTCTTGGCCTTGAGGCTCTGCTCCAGCAGGGACATGAAGTCGACCACGTTGGTGGTGGTCTCCTCCGGCGCGTCCGGCTCGTCGTCCACCTGGGTGGTGCCGCCGGCGCTCTTGATCCGCTTGCGGATGATGGCCTGCAGCCGCTCGCGGAACTCGTCGCGGTAGTCGTCCGGGGTCCACTTGCCGCTCATCGAGTCGATCAGCTGCTCGGCCATCTGCAGTTCCCTGGCGCTGATCCGGTAGTCGGAGGCCGAACCCTCCGGCAGCTTGTGCTCGGCCGGATCCACCAGTTCCTGCGGATAGCGCAGCAGCATCAGGATCAGCGCATCGCCCTGCGGCAGCACCGCGGCCAGGTATTCGCGGGTGCGGATCACCACCCGCGCGATGCCGGCGCGGCCGCTGTTGCGCAGGGTCTCGCGCAGCAGCACGTAGCCCTTCTCGGCCTTCTTGCCCGGGACCAGGATGTACGGCTTCTCGTAGTAGCGCGGGTCGATCTCGGTCGCGTCGATGAAGGTCTCCACCTCCACCGTCTCGTGGCTCTCCGGCGCGGCGGCCTTGATGTCCGATTCCTCCAGCACGACGTAGCTGCCCTTGTCGTACTCGAAGGCCTTGACCACCTCCTTCCACGGCACTTCCTCGCCGGTGTCGGCGTTGACCCGCTCGTAGCGCACCGGCTTGTGGTCGCGCGAGTCGAGCATGCGGAAGTGCAGGTCGGTGCGGCGCTCGCCGGACATCAGCGAGACCGGGACGTTGAGCAGGCCGAAGGAAAGGGTGCCGGTCCAGATCGGGCGGGCCATGGCGGAGCCTCGGGCGACGGGGACTGGAGGGTTAGCACGGGCGCCGTGGCGCGGCCGTGAGCGACGCGCACAGGCGCGCGGACGCGGCCCCTCACGCGTTCTTTAGCGGCCTGGCGCAAGCATGGGCGTTCCCGCCGGACAGACCACGAGGCAGAGCATGTCCAACCGAGACCGCAAGGACCCGCCGCCGCCCGGCAAGGAGCGGCAGCCCCCCACGCCCGCCGAGGAGCAGAAGCGCAAGCGGCACGAGGACCGCAACCAGGACGAGGCGCTGGAGGAGACCTTCCCGGCCAGCGACCCGGTATCGCCGTTCGTGCCGGCCAAGCTGCCCGAGTAGGCGCTTTCCCCGCGCGGGCCCGCGACGCAGAAGGCCCCGCATCGCGGGGCCTTCGTGCATCGGCGTGGCGGCGGGATCAGCCGCTGACCGCGGCCACCGCGCGCGCCACGTACTCCAGGTTGCCCTGGTTGAGCGCGGCCACGCAGATGCGGCCGGTGCCCACCGCATAGATGCCGTACTCGTCGCGCAGGCGGTCCACCTGCTCGCGGCTCAGGCCCGAGTACGAGAACATGCCCGCCTGCTGGGAGATGAAGCCGAACTCCGGCCGGCCCAGCTCGGCCAGCTTGGACACCAGGCCGGCACGCAGGGCGTGGATGCGCTCGCGCATCTGGCGCAGCTCCTCTTCCCACAGGCCGCGCAGCTCGGGGCTGGTGAGCACGCCGGCCACCAGCGAGGCGCCGTGCGCCGAGGGGCTGGAGTAGATGGTGCGGATGATGCGCTTGATCTGCGACTGCACCGCCCTGGCCTGTTCGGCGGTGGCGGCGACCACGCTCAGCGCGCCCACGCGCTCGCCGTACAGCGAGAACGACTTGGAATAGGAGCTGGCGACGATGAAGCTGTCGATGCCGGCGTCCACCAGGATGCCGATCGCGGCCGCGTCCTCGGCGATGCCCTTGTCGAAGCCCTGGTAGGCCATGTCCACGAACGGGAACAGCTGGCGCTCCTTGAGCACCTGCGCCACCTGCTTCCACTGCTCGACGGTCAGGTCGGCGCCGGTGGGGTTGTGGCAGCAGGCGTGCAGCAGCACGGTGGTGCCCGGCTGCAGCTGCTGCAGGTCGGCCAGCATGCCGGCGAAGTCCACGCCATGGGTGGCGGCGTCGAAGTAGGTGTAGTCCCTGACCTCGAAGCCGGCGGCGCTGAACACCGCGCGGTGGTTCTCCCAGCTCGGGTTGCTCAGCGCCAAGGTGGCGTGCGGCAGCACCTTGCGCAGCAGCTCGGCGCCCACGCGCAGCGCGCCGGAACCGCCCACGGTCTGGGTGGTGGCGACGCGGCCGGCGGCCAGCAGCGGCGAATCCTTGCCGAACAGCAGCTCGCGGGTGGCCTGGGTGTAGGCCGGCAGGCCGTCGATCGGCAGGTAGCCGCGCGGGCGCGCCGCCGCGGCCAGCGACTGCTCCACCTGCTGCACCGCTTTGAGCAGCGGGATCCGTCCCTGTTCGTCGTAGTAGATGCCGACGCCCAGGTTGACCTTGGTGGCACGGGTATCGGCGTTGTACGCCTCGGTCAGGCCCAGGATCGGGTCGCCGGGGACCAGTTCGACGTTCGAGAAGAAGGACACGGCTTGGCTCTGTGCGGTGGGATGGGACGGGAACGGGCGCCGCCGTGGCGCGGCGCCGCAAAAACCGCCCAATCGTAACAGGGCCCCGGCGGCGGCTCGACCGTTTCCGCCGAGACCGTCGCCGCGCTCAGCGGCGCAGTTCCATGCCCAGCAGCAGGGCGCGGCCGGGACCGGGCTCGTAGTAGCGGCCGTTGGATTCGTTCACGATCACCGACCCGGCGTATTGCCGGTCCAGCACGTTGTCCACCCGCGCGAACGCGCGCAGGCGGCTGCCGCCGGCGTCCCAGCTGCGCGCGGCCTCCAGGTGCAGCAGGCCGTGGCCGGCGGCCGACTCGCTGCCGGCGTCGTTGACCGGCACCGCATCCAGGGCCAGGCCTTCCAGTGCCGCCTCCCAGGCCTGGCCACGCCACTGCAGCCGCGCCCAGCCCTGGCGCCGGGCCACGCCGGGGATCGCGGCGCCCGCGGCCACCTGGCCGAAGCCGTCGCTGAAGCGCGCATCCAGCCAGGTCGCGGCGACCTGCAGCGACCACGCCGCCGTCAGCGGCAGGTGCGCCGACAGCTCGGCGCCTTCGCGCCGCGCCCCGCCCACGTTGCGGAAGCTGGAGCGCCCGCCGCTGTTGCTGGCCACCGCCAGCTCGTCCTCGGTATCGACCCGGAACAGCGCCGCCTCGACCGCGGTGCCGGCATCGCGGCGCCACTTCAGCCCCAGCTCGAGGTTGTCGCTGCGCGCCGGGCGCAGGTCGAAGGCCAGGCCGGCGCCGCCATCGGCGCGGTAGGAGAGCTCGTTGAAGGTCGGGGTCTCGAAACCGCGCCCGGCCGACAGGTACAGGCGCAGATCGTCGCTGGCGCTGAACACCAGGCCGGCCACCGGGGTGAAGGCGGAGTAGCGCACCGAACCGCTGTCGTCCGGATTGCCGGCGGTGACGTAGCGGTCGTTGGCCTCGAACCGCACCTGGCTGTGGCGGGCACCGGCCTGCAGCGCCCAGCGCGGGGCCAGCTTCCACCAGGCCTGCAGGTACTGGTCGAAGCTGCGCACGGTATTGACCTCGTCGCGGCGCAGGGCGCCGCGCACGCCCAGGCGCGGGCCGCCGTCGCCGGGCAGGAAGTTCTCGTAGCCGTGGCGGTCCTGGCGCTGGCGCTCGAAGCTGGCGCCGGCGGTGAGTTCGAAACGGCCTCCCGCGTCCCGCCAGGCCACGCGCGCGTCGGCCCCGCCGTAGGCGCCATCCAGGTCGATCACCCCGCCGGAGTGCAGCGGATTGGCCTGCGCCGCCGGCGGCACCGCCAGGTACTGCACCACGTCGCGCTGCCCGGCCCAGCTGCTGGCGCGCAGGTTCCAGCCGCCGCCCAGCGGCTGCCGCCAGTGCAGGCCGAGCTGGTCCTGGCGCACCGACTTGCGGGTGTCGTAGTCGTGCGCGACCGCGGTCGCCTGGCGCGGGTCGGCCTGCATCTGCGCACGGGTCAGGCCCAGCGGGTCCTGCGCGTCGGGGGCGTGGAAGTGGTTGCCGACCAGCTCGATCCGGCCGCCACTTTCCAGGTCGCGGTGCAGGCGCGCGTTGAGCGAGCTGCGCCTGGCCTGGCCGTGGTCACGGTAGCCGTCGCTGTCGAGGACCGCGGCGGAGACGTTGTAGCCGGTGCCGCCGGCGGTGCCGCGCAGGCGCGCGCTGCCGGCCAGGTGGCCGTAGCGGCCGGCGGTGGCGCGCAGGTCCAGGCTGGGTTCGGGCGTGCCATCGGCGCTCCACAGCTGGACCACGCCGCCGGAGGAATTGCCGTACAGCGCCGAGAACGGGCCGCGCATGACCTCGATGCGGTCGCCGGCGGCCAGGGCGAAGTGCGAGACCTGGCCCTGGCCGTCGGGCATGGTCGCGGGGATGCCGTCGGCATACAGGCGCACGCCGCGCACGCCGAAGGTGGAGCGCGCGCCAAAGCCGCGGATCGACAGCTGGGTGTCCTGGGCGCGGTTGCCGCGGTCGCGCGCCAGCAGGCCGGGAATGCCGGACAGCACCTCGGAGACATCGCTGCGCGGCCGCGCCGAACCGGCCTGCAGGTCGACCACGTCCAGCGAGGCCGGCAGCTCGAACGCGGGCACCGAATCCAGCCGCGCGGTGACGAGCACGCCAGGCAGGTCGGCCGGCACGCCCTCCGGTTCCGGGGCGGCGGTGGCGGCAACGGGAGTGAGCGCGCCGGTGGCGCCGGCCAGGAGCAGGGTCGCGGTCTTCATCGGGGGCCAATGGCGTGCAGAAGCGGGTGGCGCAAGTCTAGGCATGGCCCCGTTAGGTGTCCGCTACGGGCGCCGCTCATGGCAATGCGCAATGTGCTTCTGCCGAACCGTAGCGAGCCGGCAGCCCCGGGATAACCGCATCTTTACCCCCCGGGAGCGGCGCGCCGTTCCAATCGAAGGCGAACGATCCACGGAGGCAGCGCCATGCGCATCACCATCATCGGCGCCGGTTTCGCCGGCAGCGTCCTGGCGACCGAACTGGCCCGCATCGCCCCCACTGGCGTGGACCTGTGCCTGGTCGGCAATGCCGACGGCTTCGGCCGCGGCGTGGCCTACGGCGAGGCCCGCCCCGAGCACCTGCTCAACGTGCGCGCCCGCGAGATGGGCGCCACCGCCGACCAGCCGGCCGAGTTCGCGCGCTGGCTCAACCTCACCCGGCGCGCGGAGGACAGCTTCCTGCCGCGGCTGGTGTACGGCGAGTACCTGTACTCGCGGCTGCAGTCGGCAGCGCAGGTGTCGCTGGCCGGCTTCAGCCAGGTGCAGCAGGAGGCGGTGGCGGTGGAGCGCGAGGGCGACGCGTTCCGGGTGCTGCTGGCCGACGGCGCCGATTTCCTCACCGACCGGGTGGTGCTGGCGGTCGGCGCGCTGCCGCCGCAGCGGCTGCAGGGCGTCGGCCCGCGGCTGCTGGTGGACCCGGCCTACATCGCCTGGCCGTGGCAGAAGAACCTGCGCGGCGAGGACGCGCTGGCGCGGGTACCGGCGCAGGCCCGGGTGCTGGTGATCGGCACCGGCCTGACCATGGCCGACACCGTGGTCACCCTGCTGCGCCGCGGCCACCAGGGCCCGATCACCGCGATCTCGCGCCGCGGCCTGCTGCCGCGCCCACACCTGGCCGAACCCAGCCCCCCGATCGCGCTGCCGCCGACCGTGCTGCACGCGCTCAACAGCGGCGACGTGCGCCAGCTGCTGCGCGCGCTGCGCAGCCTGGCGCCGATCGTGCCGGACTGGCGCAGCCTGGTCGATGCGCTGCGCCCGTTCCTGCAGGGCTACTGGCGCGGGCTGGCGGACGTGCAGCGCGGCCGCTTCCTGCGCCACCTGCGCCCGTACTGGGAGGTGGTGCGCCACCGCCTGCCGCCCAGCGTGCACGAGGAGCTGGAACAGCTGCGCGGCGAGGGCCGCCTGGTGGTGCGCGCCGCGCGCCTGCTGCGCGCGCGCCGCGGCGAGGAAGCGGTGGAGGTGGTGCTGCGCGAGCGCGGCCAGGCGCACGCGCTGGCCGAGCAGTACGACGTGCTGGTGCGCGCCACCGGGCTGGACACCGACATCGAGCGCACCAGCCACCCGCTGGTCGGGCAGCTGCGCGACGCCGGGCTGGTCAGCCCCGATCCGTTCGGCCTGGGCCTGCGCGCCAACGAGCGCTTCGAGGCGCTGGACCGCCACGGCGCGCCGGTGCGCGGGCTGTACTGCATCGGCCCGCTGCTGCGCGGGCAGCTGTGGGAAATCATCGCCGTGCCGGAACTGCGGGTGGCCGCGCGCGAACTGGCCCAGCAGCTGCTGCGCGCGCCCGCGGCTTCGGCCCGGGTGCAGCGCGAGGGCGCCCTGCCGCGCGGCGCGCGTGCCTTGCGCGCCGGCGCGCGCTAGCGCCCGCGCCGGTTCAGACGTCGCCGTCCTCGGCCCAGCCCTCGCCGCTGCCGCGGTGCAGGACGCGGTCGCCGTCGCGCACCGCGCCGGCCGGCAGCGCCGGCAGCCCGGCCAGGCGCGCGTAGACCGGGGTGAAGTCCGGCGCGGTGGCGTCCATTAGCTGCTGGAAGCTGTCGATCACGAAATACGTCTTCTGGTAGGTGTCGATCCGGTAGCGGGTGCGCATGATCCGCTCCAGGTCGAAGCCGATCCGGTTGGGCGCGTCCGACTCCAGCGAATACTGCGACTCGCCCGCCGAGGACACGATGCCGGCGCCGTAGATGCGCAGCCCGCCGGCCTGGCGCACCAGGCCGAACTCCACCGTGTACCAGTACAGCCGGGTCAGGTTCTGCAGCGCCTCCGGGCCGATGCCGTGCGCCTTCACCCCGCCGCGGCCGTATGCCTGCATGTAGTCGGCGAACACCGGGTCCATCAGCAGCGGGACGTGGCCGAACAGGTCGTGGAACAGGTCCGGTTCGGCGATGTAGTCGATCTGCTCCGGGCGCCGGATCCACCAGGTCACCGGGAAGCGGCGGTTGGCCAGGTGCTCGAAGAAATCCAGCTCCGGCAGCAGGCCCTCGACGCCCACCAGGGTCCAGCCGGTGGTCGCGCCCAGCACCTCGTTGAGCTGGTCGAAGCGCGGGATCGCGCGCGCGTCCATGCCCATCGCGTCCTGGGCCCGCAGGAACTCGTCGCAGGCGCGGCCGACCAGCAGCCTGCGCTGGCGCTCGTAGAGCGTGCCCCAGGTGGCGTGGTCGTCGGCGCTGTAGTCGTCCCAGGGCTGCTCGACGATGGCGGTGGTGTAGACCGGGACATAGCCCTTGTCGGTCTGCAGGCGTTCGGATTCGACGCGGCGGGGCGCGGCCATGGCGGGGTCTCCGGAACTGGCGGGGCGTCCCCCAGCCTAGGACCGATCCCGCGCAACCGGGTTGCAAAGTTGCGGATATCCCGGCGCCTGGCGCAATGTTGTTGCGTCACAACCGTGGTGCAATGCAACGAATGGCCGCCACCGTCGAACTCGACCGCACCGACCTGCGCCTGCTGGCCCTGCTGCAACAGGAAGGCCGCGCCGCCAATGCCGAACTGGCGGCGCGGGTGAACCTCAGCCCCTCGGCCTGCCTGCGCCGGATCCAGCGGCTGGAGGCCTCCGGGGTGGTCACCGGCTACGGCGCGCGCCTGGACCCGCGCGCGCTGGGCCTGGGCCTGCAGGCCTTCGTTCGGGTGCAGCTGGAGAAGCACGGCACGCCCGGCATCGACCGCTTCGTCGCCCATGTGCAGGACTGGGAGGAGGTGGTGGCCTGCCATGCCCTGACCGGCGACATGGACTACCTGCTGCACGTCTACGTCGAGGACCTGGAGCACTTCTCGCGCTTCCTGCTCGACCGCCTGCTCAACAACACCGGGGTGGCCGACGTGAACTCCAGCTTCGTGCTGCGCACCGTGAAGGAATCCCGCGGCCTGCCACTGCCGCGGCGCTAAGGTGGCGGCAACCTGCCCGGCGGGAGTTGCCATGTACAAGGTCATCGGAGGCGTGCCGATCCAGCCGGTGCACCGCGCCAGCTGCCACTGCGGCGCGGTGCGGCTGGAGGTGGAACTGCCGGACGGCGTGGTCGACCCGCGCCGCTGCGACTGCTCGCTGTGCCGGCGCAAGGGCACGATCGTGGCCACCGTGCCGCTGCACCGCCTGCGCGTGGCCGCCGGCCGGGAGCACCTGCGCCTGTACCAGTTGAACACCATGACCGCGCGCCACTGGTTCTGCGGCATATGCGGCATCCACACCCACCACCAGCGGCGCTCGGACCCCAACGAGTACGGGCTCAACGTCGCCTGCCTGGAGGGCATCAATCCTTTCGACCTGGGCGAGGTGCCGACCAGCGACGGCATCAACCATCCCTCCGACCGCGCGCCCGGCTGAGCGTCCCGGGGGATGGCCGACGGCACGGGTGCGCGGCGCCTTGCAGCGTCGATAATCCCCCTGCCCCGGTCCGTGGACACACAGGCAAGGGGGACGCCATGAAACCGTTGCTGTTGACCGCCGCAGCCACCCTGCTGCTGGCTTCCTGCGCCAGCGCATGGCCGGATCGCGCCGACCCGGGCGCAATCACCGACCTGCCCCCGCGCTTCCAGGTGCTCGACGCCGCTACCGGCGCCACCTCGCCGGTGGCCGGGCCGGCCTGCCGCAGCCCGCTGCTGGATCCGCGCGACGGCACCCGCCTGCGCCTGCTGCGCTCCACCGGCGGCCTGGGCGACTACACGCCGGAAACGACGCCGCGCTACGGCCTGTCCGCGCGCCAGGCGCTGCGCATCGACTGCAATACCGGCATCGCCATCGGCGCGGTGCCCGCGCCGCGGTGACGCTGCCTTGCGGCGCGAGTTGGCTCCAGGTGCCAGGCAGCAGGTCGGGTCAGTGCGCGACCGGAAGGTTCCAGTTCTCGGCCTCCTGTCCGCAGCGCTGTTTGCGGCGCTCTGGTGGCTCAAGTTCGTAGGCACCGAAGGACAGGCGCCATCGCGGGCACTGGTGGTCAGCTTCGTGCTGGCGCTGCTGCATGGCTGGCCGGCCCTGTTTGCCTTGATGCGCAGCCCCGGGGCCGGTCCGTTCGGCCGCTCGGTGCGTGCGGCCTTGATCGTGCTGGCGCCTGTCGCCGTCGTGCTGGCGCTTGCCGCTTGCGACGTCCTGCTGCCGGCGGCGGCGTGGCCGGATACGGCCACTGGCATCTGGCTGTTCTGCCAGCTTGTTGCGGTGCCGGCGTGCTGGGCACTCGCCCGCCTGGACTTTGCACGCCGTCGCTCGTCGGCCTGACGCTTCACCCGGTCAGGTGCAGCAGGACGCGTGGCGCGCTCCCGTCGTCCTGCGGGCAGGACGAAGGGAGCCAATGACGCCGGCGCGGATGGGGCGGCCGCGCCGCGTGGTGTCAGAAGCGGTTGTCGCCGTCCAGGATGCGGCCCAGCCCGCCCAGCACCGAGCCTTCGCCGCGGTTCTGGCCGCCGGCCTGCGGCGCGGCCTGCAGCATGCGTCCGGCCAGGCGCGAGAACGGCAGCGACTGCAGCCAGACCTTGCCCGGTCCGGTCAGGGTGGCCAGGAACACGCCCTCGCCGCCAAACAGCATGCTCTTGATGCCGCCGACCGGGCGCACGTCCATGCTGACGCTGGCGTGGTAGCCGACCACGCAGCCGGTATCCACGTCGATGCGCTCGCCGGCGGCCAGCTCGCGCTCGACCACGCAGCCGCCGGCATGGATGAACACCCAGCCGTCGCCCTCGAGCTTCTGCATGATGAAGCCCTCGCCGCCGAACAGGCCGGTGAGGATGCGGCGCTGGAAATGCACGCCGACCTGCACGCCGCGCGCGCCGGCCAGGAAGCTGTCCTTCTGGCAGATGATGCGGCCGCCGTGCTCGTCCAGCTTCATCGCCAGCACCGTGCCCGGGTAGGGCGCGGCGAAGGCCACCTTGGCCTTGCCGCTGCCGGTGTGGGTGAACATGGTGGTGAACAGGCTCTCGCCGGTGATCACGCGCTTGCCGGCCGACAGCAGCTTGTCCATGAAGCCGCCCTGTCCCTGGTGCGAGCCGTCGCCGAAGATGGTGTCCATCTGCACCGCGGCGTCCTTGAACATCAGCGCGCCGGCCTCGGCGATCGCGCTCTCGCCCGGATCCAGCTCGATCTCGACGAACTGCATCTCCTGGCCGTGGATGCGGAACTCGATCTCGTCGGCGCGGCCGCGGCCGGCATTGCGCGGCAGCGGCGGCGGCGTGGCGGCCGGGTCGCCGGGCACGCCGTCGACCAGCTCGGCGATGTTGCGCACCGGCAGCCAGTCGCCCATGCCCTCGCGCCAGGCCAGCAGGCCGGGGTTGCGCGCGGCCTCGGCGCGCGCGCTGTCGGTGTCCATGGGGCCGAGGCGGCGGTTGCTCGCGGGGTCGTGCAGGTACCACTGGGTCATGGCGGCCTCCTGGGGGGGAATCGCGGGCCGAGTCTAGGACCGCGCGCCGGGATGCGCAGGTGCCGGATGTCAGCCCGGCACCAGGGGCCACGCCCGGTGTTCAGCCGGGGTTGGCGGCCACCTGCAGCACCGCGGCTTCGGCGGCGCAGTCGCGTTGCGGTACGCGGCCGGCGGCGCGCGCGGCAGCGAGCTCGCGGCGCGCGGCGGCCAGGTCGGCCTGGAACGCCGGCTCGGCCTGCAGCCGGGCGAAGGTGGCCATGCCCATGAAGCGGCCCTCGACCACGTCGCTGGTCCAGTGCACGTTGCACACCACCCGGCTCTCGCCGAAGGCGCGGCCGCGCGCCAGCAGGGCATCGCTGTGGCCCGGCGCGGCCTGCGCCAGCACCAGCGACCACAGCGTGCCGATCGCGGTATGCCCGGAGGGATAGGAACCACTGTGCGCCAGGCGTGCCTCGTCCTGCGGGGTGCAGGTGGGCGCGTGGTTGGCCAGGAACGGCCGCGGGCGCTTGTAGTGGTCCTTGGCCTTGCGGGTGGAGCGGGAAGCATCGGCCAGGCTGCGGCGCAGCAGGCGCCAGGTGGCCGGGGTGTGTTGCAGGTCGATCTCCACGCCCAGGGCGCAGGCGAACAGCGGCGCGGCCTGCGGGAACTGCAGCTCCGCGTCCACCGCGGCCTGGGCGAAGCGCGGGGTACCGTGCAGCGCCAGCGCCGCTTGCATGCGCGCCTGGTCCAGCGCGGCCGCTTCTCCGGACGGCGGCGGCGGCAGCAGGGCCAGGCTGTCGGGCACGGCGGCGTCGGGCAGGTAGCCGATGGCCCAGCCGGGCCGGCTTTCCGGCACGCCGTCGGCGGCCAGTGCGGGCGCGGGCGGGGTGGGGCGCGCGCTGCACGCGGCCAGCGCGGCGCCAAGCAGGACGGGAACCAGGGCCCGCCGCCAGCGGGCCGGCGCGGGGGCGGAAGCGGAAGGCATGGGAGGTCCTGCGCAGGGGAACAGGCCGCCGATTATCCGCGGCCCACCGTGGGCGCGGATGTGCGGGCGGTCATGCCGCCGGGCTCAGGGCTCCGCGGGAGGTCCGCGCCGCGGCGGCGGGAAGCGCAGCACCACGCCGCGCACCGGTGGCCGACGGTGCCACAGCACCGGCACGTCGCGCGGCGGCGGGGGTTCCAGGGTGTCGGCGTCGGTGCCGGCCTGGGGGGAGCCGGCGTCCTCCTCTTCGTCCTCCCAGCTGTAGCGCGGGCGTGGCGGCAGCGGGTCCGCGCGCCACCACAGCAGGCCGGCGAGCAGGCCTGCCAGCGCCCCGCCCAGGTGCGACTGCCACGACACCCCGGGCTCGTGCGGGAGCACGGTCACCAGCATGCTGCCGTAGAACAGGAAGCCGATCATGCCGGCGGCGATCGAGGCGCGGTCGCGCCGGCGCAGGCCCAGCACGGCGACCATGAACATCAGGCCATGGGTCAGGCCGCTGGCGCCGAGGTGGCGGCTGCCCGGATCGCCCAGCAGCCAGGCGCCCAGGCCCGAGCCCAGCCACAGCAGCGGCAGTGCGCGCAGGGTGGCGCGCGGATACACCGCGCCGGCGAGGGTGCCGAGGATCAGGATCGCGCCGGCATTGGCGCCCAGGTGCTCCGGCGAGCCGTGCAGCAACGGCGCGGCGAGCAGGCCGATCCACTGGCCGATGTCGCGCGGCGCCACTGCCAGGGCGCGCACGTCCAGCCCGGGCTGGGAAACGAACACCACCAGCAGCAGGAACACGAAGGCCAGGCTGGCGTTGAAGGCGCGCAGGATCCTGCGCCGGTCGCTGCCGGCCTGGGGCATGGGTTCGGTAGGGGCGTCCATGAACCCTGCATGGCGCCTGCCTGGCGCCGAATCAACCGGGTCCGGACAAAAAGAAGGGCGCGGGAGGGCGCGCCCAAGGAGTCACTCACCCTGCCGGGAGAGAGAGAAGGCAGCACCGGGAGAGCCCGGTCGCCGGGTCCGGCGGCCACCCTGCCAGGCGCCGGACCAATGCACGGCGCAACGTTGTCACAGGCGTCGTTAACGTTTCATCTGTGACCCGTGAAGCCGGCATTGGGCGGCCGCGGTTACTGCCGCAGGTCGCGTAGCGGCGCCGGCGCCGGCTGCCCCGGGGTGGCGCGCCAGGGGTTGATGTCCAGGCCGCCGCGGCGGGTATAGCGCGCCTCCACCGACAGCCACTGCGGCCGGCAGCGGGCCAGCACGTCCAGGAAGATCTGCTCCACGCACTGCTCGTGGAAGCCGGCATGCTCGCGGTAGCCGGCCAGGTAGTGCAGCAGGCTGCCGCGGTCGATGCGCGGGCCGCGGTAGCGCAGGTGCACGCTGCCCCAGTCCGGCTGGCCGGTCACCGGGCAGTTGGACTTGAGCAGGCCCGAGTGCAGGTATTCCTCGGCCACCTCGGCCGGATCGGCGCGCAGCACTTCCGCCTGCGGCGGGCCGTAGTGGTCGATGTCCACGTCGGCATCGTCGATGCTGGCGCCTTCGGCGCCTGCCGCCATCGGCGGCAGGCCGAACTCCACCCGCACCGCGGCGCCGGCCGCCTGCGACAGGTCCGCGGCGATGCGTGCGCGCAGCGCGCCGGCATCGGCGAAACGCTCGCCGTTGAGCGAGTTGAGGTACAGCTTGAACGACTTGGACTCGACCAGGCAGGGCGAATCGGCCGGCACCAGCACGGTCGCGGTGGCCGCCTGCGGGCGGCCGCGGCCGTCCAGCCAGCCCAGTTCGTAGGCATGCCAGCGGTCGTGGCCGGTGAATGGCAGCGCCGCGCCTGCCTGCAGGCCCAGTTCGGCGCGGGCGCCGGCGCGCGGGATCGGGAACAGCAGCGTCGGGTCGTAGCGGGTCGGGTAGGCGACCTCGCGGCCGAGGCTGGAATCGTGCGGGGTATTCATCGGCACATTCTAGGGAAGCGCGCCTGCACGGCGCTTGTCCGCCTCAGCGCGGCGCCAGCGCGATCAGGGCGATGGCGGCGATGGCCAGGGCGATGGCGGCGCGGTTGAGCCGGGAGGTGGATTCGCCGAAGGCCAGCACGCCGACCAGGGTGCCGGCCACGACCACGCCGATGTTCATGGTCGCGAACACCGTGGCCGGGCTGTCCGGCAGCGCCTGGTGGGCGCGCACGTAGAACACGATGTTGCCGAAGTTGAGCAGCCCCAGGGCCAGGCCCGCGGCGGCGTGGCGCAGCCCCGGGCGCATGCCTTGCGCCAGCATCCGCCACAGCTGCCAGGCGGACATGCCGAAGAACGCCAGCACGAAGGCCACCAGCAGCGCGGCCGATGCCGGGGTGCCGGCCATGGCCAGGCGCTTGAGCACCACGTCGACCACGGCGAAGCCGGCCCATACCGCCAGCAGCAGGAGCCAGCCGCGACTGCCGGAGGGCGCACCGGCCGGGCGTGCCAGGATGCCCAGCACCGCCAGCAGGCCCAGGCCGAGGCCGGCCAGCTTCATCGCCCCGGCGCGCTCACCGAAGAACACGAAGGCCGCGGCCAGCGACAGCAGCAACGACAGCCGCTGGGCCACGTCGGTGCGGACGATGCCGGCGTGGCGCACCGCCGCGGCCAGCACCAGGAACAGGGTCGGCAGCAGCGCCGCCAGCACCAGCAGCGCACCCCAGGGTGCGCCAGGCTGGTGCAGGGCGGCCGCCGGCGGCTTGAGCAGCCAGGCCGACAGCAGGGCCGCGGCCAGGTAGTTCCAGGTGACCATCTGGCCCACGTCCCAGCCGCGGCGCGGCGCCAGCTTCAGCAGCACCGAGACCAGGACGCTGCAGGTCACGCTGAGCAGGAGGAAATGCATGCGCGGGGAGGCGGGCGGGAAGGCGCCATTGTCGCCGAGCGGCGGGCGCGGCAGCCACACCGGCGCCGCGCGGCCGGTCTGTATCATGTACGCATGACCGCAAGCGCCTTCCCCGACGAGTCGACCACCCTGATGCTGCCCGGCCCGGCCGGCGCGCTGGAGGTGGCCGTGGACCTGCCCGAACCGGGCGACGCCCGCCCGCTGGTGGCGGTGGTCTGCCACCCGCTGCCGACCGAGGGCGGGACCATGCACAACAAGGTGGTGACCATGGTCGCGCGCGCGCTGCGCGAGCTGGGCGCGACCACGGTGCGCTTCAACTTCCGCGGCACCGGCGCCTCCGAGGGCGAGTTCGACCGCGGCGTCGGCGAGCGCGAGGACCTGCGCGCGGTGGTGGACTGGGTGCGCGCCGCGCGCCCGGGCCAGGCGCTGTGGCTGGCCGGGTTCAGCTTCGGCTCCTACGTCAGCCTGTCCAGCGCCGCCGAGCTGGCGCCCGATGCGCTGATCTCGATCGCGCCGCCGGTGGCCGGACGCGGCTGGGACTTCTCCGGCATCCAGATCCCCGAGGTGCCGTGGCTGGTGGTGCAGGGCGACCAGGACGAGATCGTCGACCCGCAGGCGGTGTACGACTGGATCGATTCGCTGCCGCGCAAGCCGCAGCTGGTGCGCATGCCCGAGACCAGCCACTTCTTCCACCGCAAGCTGATCGACCTGCGCGGCGCCATCCAGCACGAGGTCAAGGGCTGGCTGTCGCAGGCATGAGCGCAAGCGGCGTGCGCACCCCCTCGCAGGTCTACGCCGAGGGCGCCGCGGCCGGGCGCTGGCGCGACGACCCTGCGCAGCACCCGGCCCTGCGCGAGCTGGACCGCATCCACCAGGCGCTGCTGGCGCCGCCTTCCGGCGGCCTGCTGTCGCGCCTGTTCGCGCGCCCGGCGGCGCCGGTGCGCGGCCTGTACTACTGGGGCGAGGTCGGGCGCGGCAAGACCTTCGTGGTCGACCTGTTCTACGAATCGCTGCCGTTGCCGGTGTACTCGCCGGGCACGGACAAGCCGCAGGTCAGCAACGGCAAGTACCGCACCCACTTCCACCGCTTCATGCGCGGCGTGCACGAGCGCCTGCGCGAGCACGCCGGCGAGGCCGACCCGCTGGCGCACATCGCCCGGCGCTGGCGCGGCGCGCTGAAGGTGCTGGTGCTGGACGAGTTCTTCGTCACCGACATCGGCGACGCCATGCTGCTGGCGCGCCTGCTGGAGCGGATGTTCGCCGAGGGCGTGACCCTGGTGACCACCTCCAACACCGCGCCGGAGAACCTGTACCGCGACGGCCTGCAGCGCGCCAGCTTCCTGCCGGCGATCGCCCTGCTGCAGCAGCACTGCGTGGTGCTGCGCTCGGACGGCCAGGAGGATTACCGCCTGCGCGCGCTGACCCGTTCCCCGGTCTACCGCGCGCCGCTGGACGCGGGCGCGGAGGCCTGGCTGGCGGAGCGCTGGCGCGAGCTCAGCGGCGGCGACGCGGCGCACGGCGGCAACATCGAGATCGACGGCCGCAAGATCCCGGTGCGCGGCCGCGGCAAGAGCATCGCCTGGTTCGACTTCGCCGCGCTGTGCGACGGCCCGCGCGGCACCACCGACTACATCGAGATCGCGCGCGAGTTCAACACCGTGCTGCTGGGCGGCATCCCGCGCATGGGCGCGGTGAACGAGGACGCGGCACGGCGCTTCGTCAACCTGGTTGACGAGCTGTACGACCGCCAGGTCAACCTGGTGTGCACCGCCGACGCGGCCCCGCCGCAACTGTACGAAGGCCAGCGCCTGGGCGGCGCGTTCGAGCGCACCGCTTCGCGCCTGATCGAGATGCAGAGCGCCGAGTACCTGGCCACCCCGCACCGCGCCTGAGCCTCAGCGCGGCGCCGTGCGCAGGCGCCAGGCGCACAGCCACAGCCAGGACAGGTACAGCGCGACCACCGCTTTCTGCGAGGCCCCGCGCGGCAGCTCGCGCCACAACGCGTGCAGCCACAGCCCGGCGAAGGCCAGCAGCGCCAGCAGCAGCGCCGCCAGGGCCCGTCCGCGCCAGTGCGGATCGCGGTGCAGCGCAGCGGACTGCAGCAGCATGCCGCTGCCGACCAGCAGGAACGCGGCCATCGCCGCGATGCGGTGGACCAGCGCCTCCAGGTCGTCCACCGGGTACCCGGGTGCCGGTCCCGGCCAGGCGGCGGTGGCCGCCAGCGCCAGCGCGCCGCCGCACAGCAGCACGGGCACCAGCGCGTAGCGCGCCCGCGGCTCCAGCGTGCGCCGCAGTTCCAGCGCCAGCAGCACGATGCCCAGGGCCAGGCCGTAGTACCCCGCGCGCAGCCACGCGCTCCAGGCACCGGACAGGTACAGGCTCAGCGGCGCCAGCCAGGGGTCGTATTCCGGGCGCAGCGCCTGCACCGCCACCGCGGCCAGCAGGAAGTGGGCGAGGCTGCCCAGCACCAGGGTGCTGGCCACGGACCTGGGGTCGGGGGCAGGCACGCGCATGCCGGCAGTGTCGCAAAGGCGCGGGGCTGGCGCAGGCGGCGGCCCGGACGAGTCCGCCAACAGGGTGCCTGTTCCGAGATATGGGGTTGCCATGATCCTGGTACCCCACTATCTTGTGTCGGGTCGGTACCCGCGCCGCGGCGCGGGTTTAAAAGGGAAGTCCGGTGGGCCGCAAGGCGAATCCGGCACTGCCCCGCAGCGGTAACCGGAAACGAACCCGCACCAACGCACTGGGCCAGGGCCTGGGAAGCGGCGGAAGTAGGCGGAGGGAAACCTCCACGTCCGGAAGTCCGAAGACCTGCCGACAGCCGCGCCAAGCACACCGCGCGGTGCCGGTCACGGAATCCCCGGAGGGGGGAAGACTGGCGAAGCAGGGGCCGCCGCAGCCGCGCTGCGTCGCGGCCGTTGCGACGCTGCCTTCGCATCCTCCGCATCCGCACCGGATCCGCGTTCCCCGAGGGAGGGACGCGGGGTGCATCACGCCACGGAGGATGCGCATGACATCCCAGGACACCCCCTCGCCGGTCGCCGGCGCGGCCCCGGCCACCGCGGCCATGGCCGCCGCCGGCCACGCGCTTGCCGACGCCCCGGTTCCCACCCCGCCCGCCGCGCGCGCTGCCGCACCGGCCCCGCCGCCGGCAGCCACCACCTGGATCACCAAGGAGGCCGGCAACCGCCGCCTGCCATTCGACCCGGCGCGCCTGGAGCGCAGCATCGATGCCATCCACGCCGAGTTCCCGCAGCTTGAGATCGACGGCTACAAGCGCGCGGTACTGGGCTTCGTCGCGCGCAAGCAAGCGCTGTCGGCCGACGACCTGGTCGACCACCTGATCCGCGAGGCGGAGGCGCGCGTGGACCTGGCCGCGCCGGAATGGGAGTACTTCGCCGCGCGCCTGTACCTGCGCCGCCTGTACAAGCGCGCCAGCCGCAACCGCTTCTACGACGTGGCACGGAAGTACGGTTCCTATGTCGGCCTGCAGGAGAGCCTGGCCGACCGCGGCATCTATTCCAACGACATCCTGCGCGCCTATTCCAAGGAGGAGCTGGAGGAGGCCGGCCGCCTGCTCGACCCGGAGCGGGACAAGCTGTTCACCTACAACGGCCTGTACCTGCTGGCCACACGCTACCTGGCCACCGACCAGGCGCGCAACGTCTACGAGCTGCCGCAGGAGCGCTGGCTGACCATCGCCCTGTACCTGATGCAGGACGAAAAGCCCCGTGAGCGACGCATGCAGCTGGTGGGCGAGGCGTACTGGGCGCTGTCCAACCTGTACATGACGGTGGCCACCCCGACCCTGCAGAACGCGGGCAAGGTCGGCGGCCAGCTGTCCAGCTGCTTCATCGACACCGTCGACGACAGCCTGCAGGGCATCTACGACTCCAACACCGACATCGCCCGCGTGTCCAAGGGCGGCGGCGGCGTGGGCGCGTACCTGGGCTACGTGCGCGCCGCCGGCGCGCCGATCCGCGGCGTGCCCAACTCCTCCGGCGGCGTGGTGCCGTGGATCAAGCAGCTCAACAACACCGCCGTATCGGTGGACCAGCTGGGCCAGCGCAAGGGCGCGGTGGCGGTGTACCTGGACATCTGGCACCGCGACATCGAGGCCTTCCTCGACCTGCGCCTCAACAACGGCGACCAGCGCCTGCGCGCGCACGACGTGTTCACCGCGGTGTGCATCCCGGACCTGTTCATGGAGGCGGTGGAGCGGCGCGGCGACTGGTACCTGTTCGACCCGCACGAGGTGAAGCAGGCCAAGGGCTGGTACCTGCAGGACTTCTACGACGAAAAGCGCGGCGAGGGCAGCTTCCGCAGCAAGTACCAGGAGCTGGTCGAGGACGGGCGCATCGGCCGCAGGACGGTCCGCGCGATCGACCTGTTCAAGCGGATCATGGTCTCGCAGCTGGAGACCGGGAACCCGTTCATGTTCTACCGCGACGAGGTCAACCGGAAGAACCCGAACAAGCACTGCGGCATGGTGTATTCGTCCAACCTGTGCACCGAGATCCTGCAGAACCAGAGCCCGACCCGGATGATCCAGGAGGTCGTCTCCGGCGACCAGATCGTGACCACGAAGCAGGCTGGCGACTTCGTGGTCTGCAACTTGTCCTCGATCAACCTGGGCCGCGCGGTGGTCCAGGCCGAGGGCCAGGGCGACCTGATCAGCGACGTGCTCGAGCGCCTGGTACCGATCCAGGTGCGCATGCTCGACAACGTCATCGACCTCAACCAGCTGCCGGTGCCGCAGGCGACCATCACCAACCGCAAGTACCGCGCGATCGGCCTGGGCACCTTCGGCTGGCACCACCTGCTTGCACTCAAGGGCATCCACTGGGATTCGAAGGAGGCCGAGGACTACAGCGACGCGCTGTACGAGCGGATCAACCGCCTGGCGATCCAGGCCAGCATGGAGCTGGCGAAGGAAAAGGGCACCTACCCGGCCTTCCCCGGCAGCGACTGGCACACCGGCGCCTACTTCCGCGAACGCGGCTACAACTCGCCCGAGTGGCTGGACCTGGCCGCTCAGGTGGCGGTCAACGGCCTGCGCAACGGCTGGCTGCTGGCGGTGGCGCCGAACATGTCCACCGCGCAGATCGCCGGCTCCAGCGCCTCGATCGACCCGGTCTACTCGGCGTTCTACTACGAGGAAAAGAAGGACTACCGGCGCCCGGTGGCCGCACCCGGCCTGTCGCTGGAAACCTGGCCCTACTACGAGAAGGGCGCGTGGAAGGTGGACCAGTTCGCCTCGGTGCGGCAGAACGCGCGCCGCCAACGCCACGTGGACCAGGCAATCAGCTTCAACCTCTACGTACCTTCCTCGATCCGCGCTTCGGTGCTGCTGGAGCTGCACCTGGAGGCTTGGCGGCAGGGGCTGAAGACGACGTACTACGTGCGCTCGAACGATATCGACGTGGCCGAGTGCGAGTGGTGCAGTAGCTGACCGCGCGTTCGCCCTTGTCAGCTTCCACGGTTCGCGCTGCGAACCGCGGGCCCCGCTCATCAGCCTCCACACCCTTGCGCCTTCGGCGCGCCCCCCTGACTCAGGGGGGCTTTCCTCCAGAATGCTGGTTGCGGTCGGCAACCAGCAGAGAGAGAGAGAACGACCATGAATACTGTTGCCGCACCGCGTACTGCCACCCGGCTGGACCGCATCCGCATCCTCGAGCCGCGCCATCCCAACCGTTCGACCGGGATCATCAACGGGACCACCTCGGGCATCCTCAACTGGAACGACATCCCCTACCCGTCGTTCTACCGCGCCTACAAGGAGCTCTCGACCAACTTCTGGATCCCGGACGAGGTCGACATGAAGGGCGACGCGCGCCAGTACGGCGAGCTGTCGGCGCGCGAGAAGAACGCCTTCGACTCGATCATCGGCCTGCTGGCCACCTTGGACTCGCCGCAGACCCGCTTCATCTACAACGTGGCCGAGTACATCACCGATCCGGCGGCGCACGCCAACGCGGCGATCATCGGCCAGCAGGAAGTGATCCACAACGAGAGCTACAGCTACGTGCTGGCCTCGATCACCGACCTGGCCAACCAGAACCGGGTGTTCGAGATCGCGCGCACCCACCCGACCATCCTGCGCCGCAACGCACCGATCATGGTCGCATACGAGGACTTCATGCGCGAGAAGACCGCCGAGACCCTGCTGCGCGCGCTGATCCAGTCCTCGATCCTGGAAGGCATCAACTTCTATTCCGGCTTTGCCTACTTCTACAACCTGGTGCGGCAGAACCGGATGGCCGGCACAGGCAAGATCATCAGCTTCATCAACCGCGACGAGCTGGCGCACACCAAGTTCATCAGCGAGGTGATCCGCGCCATCGTCGGCGAGAACCCGGAACTGCAGACCGACGAGCTGACCGACTACGTGCACGTCGCCTTCCGCCACGCGATCGAGCTGGAGACGCAGTGGACCGGCGAAGTGCTGGACGGGATCGACGGCATCGACGTGGACGAGATGATCCGCTACGTGAAGTACCGCGCGAACAAGATGGCCGGGATGCTGGGAATCGAGTCGCTGTACACGGAGACCACCGACAACGTCATGCCCTGGATCCGCGCCTACGCCGACAACTTCACCCAGACCAAGACCGACTTCTTCGAGATGCGTAATGCCTCGTACAAGAAGACCAACGCGGACAACGGATTCGATGAGCTATGAGCCACGTGACTCGTGATTGGTCATTCGTGATCGGAAAGAGCAAAGCTGCTTCGGCGCCAATCACGGGACCCGGACATTGACCTCGAACCCTCGCCTTTATCGAATCACCAATCCCGGCCTTCATGCGCCTCCTGATCGCCTACGCATCCCTCAGCGGCAACACCCGCGACCTCGCACGGCAGGTGCGTGGGCACTGCGAGGCGCATGGCCACGCCGTGACCTGGCTGGAGGCGGGATTGCACGCGCTGGCCGACGCGGGCGATCCGCGCCATGACCTCTACCTGCTGGGCAGCTGGACCGACAACGGCGGGCGCACGCCGGCGGAGATGAAGCAGTTCATCGCCGACCTGGTCGCGGCCGTGGGCAAGCCGGCCAACGTGGCCGTGTTTGGCACCGGCGAGACCCAGTGGGGCGAGGAGTACTACTGCGGCGCGGTGCGGCGCATCGCCCGCTTCTTCGATTCACCCTTCCCGCGCCTGGAAATCGAGCAGATGCCGCATGGGCAGCGCGATGCGCTGGCCATCGCCCGCTGGACCGACCAGGTGCTGGCCGCCACCGGAGCCGCTGCCCATGCAGATCCTGCACGCCGCCTCGCCTGAGGCCCATGCCGCCGCGCTGGCGGCCCATCCCCGCCTGCTGGTGGACTACTGGAAGGACGCCTGCCCGGGCTGCACCATGCTCGATCTTGCGCTGCGCAGGTTCGCCGCCGAGCCGGCCGCGCAGGGCCTGGTGCTGCTGAAGGTGAAGCTGGAGGAGGTTGGCGAGGACTTCTTCCGCGGCCTGGGCCTGCGCCAGACCCCGACCCTGGCGCTGTTCCGCGATGGGGTGGAGACGGCGCGGCTGCCGGGCTTCCAAGGCCCCGCGCAGCTGGCCGCGGCGGTCGCGGCGTACCTGTAGCCGTCGCCTCACGCGCGCCTTTCCCGGGATCGGCGATGATCGGGCCGGGCCAACAGGGAGAACGCCGCCATGTCCGAAGCCGTCCCCGCCGAAGCGCGCCCCACCGAGGCGCGCCTGATGAACATGGTCTTCCCCGACCACACCAACCACCTGGGCACGCTGTTCGGTGGCCAGGCGCTGGCGTGGATGGACATGGCCTCCTTCATCGTCGCCTCGCGCTACGCGCGTACCACGGTGGTGACCGCGCGCTCGGAGCAGGTGGACTTCAACCAGCCGATCCACAAGGGCGACCTGGTGGAGGTGATCGCGCGCCTGGTGAAGGTGGGCCGCAGCTCGATGAACGTCGAGGTCGAGGTGATCACCGAGAACCTGCTCAGCGGCGAGCGCAAGCTGTGCACCCGCGGGCAGTTCGTGATGATCGCGCTGGATCCGCTGGGCCGGCCGACGCCGGTACCCAAGCTGCCGGCGGGCGCCGCGGCCGACTAGGCCGCCCCGGGATCGATCCCGGGATGGCGCTGTTGCCAGGCGGCCAGCGCTTGGCGGTACTCGTCCAGGGCTTCGGCGTAGAGGTCGTACACGCAGATCGGGCAGCCGCTCTCGCAGCATTCGGACGGCAGCGGCTTTTCCGGGGGCTGCGGCGGTGGATCGTCCGCCGGGAAAACAGGGTCGGGTGGCATCGCGAAAGCGTAGCCGATCACCGTGCCGCGCAGGCAGCCGACCCGGCTGCGCCGCGGACGCCTGTTATTCAGATTTTCGCCACCGATAGTGTGACGAGCTCGGCACTCCCGGCGGCGAAAGACCCTGTGCAACCGCCCGGGCGGCGCTGCGCCGGGCCAAGGGATCGCTACCAATCCGCAGAGGCCGTCGATCGTATTGAGGATCTTCATCAGGCCTGCTCAATCGCCGTGCAGCGGGCGCCGATAGATGGGCACACCCGGAACCGCCCGCGCGGCTCCGGGCATCCCCCGACCAGGCGCCCCGGGCGGCTCCGCCGTCCTCCAGCCGCAACAACCTCCCCCCGAGGCAGTCATGAACGAGTTCCTCCAACGCTTTACCGTCGGCAAGCGGATGTTCGCCGGCTTTGGCTTCCTGCTGGTGCTGATGGCCGCGATCGCCGTGGTTTCGGCGATGTCCCTGTCCACGCTGGAAAAGCACCTGGAAACCATCGCGGTCGAACGTGTCACCAAGACCGCACTGGCGAACACGCTGTACGACAGCGCCAACCTGCTCAACATCGACATGCAGGCCATGATCCTCGCCGAGAGCGACGAGGAGCGCCTGGCTGCGCAGCAGCGGATCAAGGAAACGCGCGAGAACTTCGCCGCGACCTACGAAAAGCTGGATGCGATGCCGGCGCGGGAGGAAGGCAAGCGTCTCCTGGCGGCCATCAACAAGGCCCGCGTGGACGCGGCGCCGCTGAACGACCATGTCGCCAAACTGGCGCTGGAAGGCAACATCGCCGAGGCCACCACCTATCTCAACGGCGAGGCAGGCGCCGGCCTGAAGACCTGGCGCGAGGCGGTCAACGCCTATGTCGAGCGCGAAGCCCGCCAGATGAAGGCGGCGCACGAGGAGGCCGTGGTGGCCACCAGCCGCGCGCGCACCACGCTGTTCGCGGTCCTGGGCATCGCAATCGTCTTCGGGGTGTTTCTGGCGGTGGTGTTCACCCGCAGCCTGACCGGCCCGCTGGGCCTGGCCGCCGCGGCCGCCCGCGACCTGGCTGCAGGCAGGATGGATGGCGCCCGCCTGGTCGGCGGTGCCGATGAGGTCGGTGACGTCCTGCGCGCCGTGCAGGCCACCCGCGAGTCGGTCCAGACCGTGATCGAAGCGACGAAGGAGATGGGCCGCCAGCACGACCTCGGCGCGATCTCCGCGCGCCTGGATCCCAGCGTGGTCCAGGGCGACTACAGCAGCCTGATGGAGGTCGTGAACGCGGTCGTCAACGAGCACGTCCAGGCCGCGCTCACGGCCGGGCGCCTGGCCGGCGCCTACGCCCGCGGCGACCTGCACGACGACTTCCCGCGCGTGCCGGGCGAGAAGGCCGTGCTGATGGAGGCGATGGACGGGGTGAAGGCCAACCTGCTGGCGCTCAGCGAGGAGATCGGCAACCTCAGCACCGCCGCCGTGCATGGCGACTTCAGCCAGCGCGGCGACGAATCCCGCTTCGAGTTCGGCTTCCGCGACATGGTCGCCAACCTCAACCGGCTGATGCACACCTCCGACACCAGCCTGCAGTCGCTGGCCCAGGTGCTGCAGGCGGTGGCCGACGGCGACCTGACCGTGCGCATGGACGGCGACTACGAGGGCGTGTTCGCGCAGATGCGCGATGCGGCCAACACCACGGTGCAGAACCTGACCAGCATCGTCGGCCGCATCCAGGAGGCTTCCGGCAGCATCAACACCGCCGCCGCCGAGATCTCCCAGGGCAACGCCGACCTGGCGCGCCGCACCGAGCAGCAGGCCGCCAACCTGGAGGAAACCGCCGCCTCGATGGAGGAGCTGACCTCCACCGTCAAGCAGAACGCCGAGCATGCGCGCCAGGCCAACCAGCTGGCCATCGGCGCGGCCGACGTCGCCTCGCAGGGCGGCGCGGTGGTCGGCGAGGTGGTGCAGACCATGACCGCCATCGAGGATTCCTCGAAGAAGATCGCCGACATCATCTCGGTGATCGACGGCATCGCCTTCCAGACCAACATCCTGGCGCTCAACGCCGCGGTGGAAGCGGCGCGCGCCGGCGAGCAGGGCCGCGGCTTCGCCGTGGTCGCCTCCGAGGTGCGCACCCTGGCCCAGCGTTCGGCCGGCGCGGCCAAGGAGATCAAGCAGCTGATCGACGATTCGGTGGGCAAGGTCGCCAATGGTTCGGCGCTGGTGCAGAAGGCCGGCACCACCATGGGCGAGATCGTGGCCAGCGTGCACCGGGTGACCGACATCATGTCCGAGATCTCGGCCGCCTCGCAGGAGCAGACCGCGGGCATTGAGCAGGTCAGCCAGACCGTGGTGCAGATGGACGAGACCACCCAGCAGAACGCCGCGTTGGTGGAGGAAGCCTCCGCCGCGGCGCGCTCGATGGCCGAGCAGGCCGGGCAGCTCGTGGAGGCCGTGGCGGTGTTCCGCCTGGCCGATGGCCTGGGCCAGTCCGCGCTGCGCGCGCCGGCGCACAGGCGCCCGGCGGTGGCAGCGGCCCGGCCAGCGCCTGCGGCGCGCCCGCGCGCGGCCGCGGCGGCGCCGGTGGCGGCGGCGACCGCCGACGACGGCGAGTGGCAGGAGTTCTGATCCCCCGCGTTCCGGAAGGCCGTCCCTCGCGGCCTTCCAGGCAGGAAGACGCCGGCTTCGCGCCGGCGTTTTCCTTTGTGGCGCGGCCTCAGCCGAGGGCGATCCCGGCCGCTTCCAGCGCGCTGCGGGTCGGCGCGTCGCCGTCCGGGGCCACCGGCCGGGTCAGCTCCCACAGGAAGCGGACGCGGAAGCCGGCGGCTGCCGCGTCCTGCGCGGTCCACAGCACGCAGTAGTCGCGCGCCAGGCCGCATACGTGCACCTCGTCGATGCCGCGTTCGCGCAGCCAGCCGGCCAGGCCGGTGGCCGGGCGGCTGCCGCCGGGGCCATGGTTCTCGCGGAACGCACTGTAGGAATCCACCTGCGGCCGGGTGCCCTTGCGCAGCACCAGGTCGGCCGCGCTCCAGTCCACCCGCGGGTCCAGCGCGGCGCCGGGCGTGCCCTGCACGCAGTGGTCCGGCCACAGGGTCTGTGGCTGGCCGTGCAGTTCGACCTGCTCGAACGCTTGGCGACCGGGATGGGCGCTGGCGAAGGAAGCGTGCCCGCGCGGGTGCCAGTCCTGGGTGGCGACCACGGTGCGGTAGCTGCGCGAGCGCAGCAGCGCATCGATGGCCGGGACGATGGCATCGCCCTCGTGGCAGGGCAGGGCGCCGCCGGGCATGAAGTCCGGCTGCAGGTCGACGACGATCAGGGCGGTGGTGTCGGGATGCATCACGGGGAACCGGGCCTGCCGCGGCATGCGGCGGGCCTGCAATGATGCCGCGGATGCCCCGCGCGGGGCATCCGCCCGCGCGCGGCCTCAGGCGATCGAGGCGCGGTAGATCGACTCGATCGAGGCATCGAGGGCCTGGTTGAATTCCTCGTCGCTCTGCTGCGCGCCCAGGCCCTCGGTCAGGGCGCGGCTGAAGCTGGCGATCACGCCCGGGTTGCGGGCAAGCCTGGCGTTGGCCTCCTCGCGGCTGTAGCCGCCGGACAGGGCCACGACCTTCAGCACCGACGGATGCTCCACCAGCTCGGCGAAATAGCCATCGAGGCTGGGCAGGGTCAGTTTGAGCATCACCGGGGTGGAGGCGTCGATCGTGTCCAGGCGCTGCAGCAGGCCGCGCTTGAGCTCGGCCTCGATCGCCTCCTTGTCGGCGGCCTTGATGTCCACCTCCGGCTCGACGATCGGCACCAGCCCGGCGGCCAGTACCTTGCGCGCCAGCTCGAACTGCTGGTCCAGCACCGCGGCGATGCCGGCGGGGTTGTTGGCCTTGATCACCGAGCGCTCCTTGGTGCCGAACACGCCCTTGGCCTTGGCCCGCGCCAGCAGCTCTTCAAGCCCGGGGATCGGCTTCATCAGCTGCACGCCGCCGTCCTCGGCCTCCAGGCCCTTGTCGATCTTCAGGAACGGCACCACCTGCTTGCGCTCCCACAGGAAGCGCGCCGCCTCCTCGCCGGCGAAGCGGTCGTCCAGGGTGCGCTCGAACAGGATGGCACCGAGGATGCGCCTGCCGTCGAAGGCCGGGCTGGTGACGATGCGCTCGCGCATGCGGTGCACCAGGGCGAACATCTCGGCTTCGTTGGTGTAGGCCGACTCGTCGATGCCGTACAGCTTCAACGCCTTGGGCGTACTGCCGCCGCTCTGGTCGAGCGCGGCGATGAAACCCTGGCCTGAAGCAATGCGGTCACGCTGTTCGCGGTTGATGGTCACGGCTGTTCCCTTGGCTAGGTTCGGGGGCCGACGATCTTAGCCGCCGGCCCGTAAGCGCGACGTGCCGCCGGCGCCAGACAACGCTGTCAGCGCGGCGCCTGCACACCGACATGTGGGCGATCTCGTGCAACATGTCCGCCCGCGCCAAGCCTTCCGCCGCCGTCCCCGATGTCCGTCCAGGCCGCCACCGCCCCACCCCCCGCCGCCGCGGCACAGGCCGCGCTGGCCGCGTTCCTCGCCCGCCACCGCCGCCTGTTCGTGCTCACCGGCGCCGGGATCAGCACCGGTTCCGGCATCCCCGACTACCGCGACGCCGACGGCGCCTGGAAGCGCACGCCGCCGATCACCCTGCAGGCCTTCACCGGCGACGGCCACACCCGCCGCCGTTACTGGGCTCGTAGCCTGGCCGGCTGGGCGCCGTTCGCCGCGGCCCGGCCCAATGCCGCCCACCACGCCCTGGCGGAACTGCAGCGCAAGGGCCGGGTCGCCCGGCTGCTGACCCAGAACGTGGACGGCCTGCACCAGCGCGCCGGCAGCACCGGGGTGATCGACCTGCACGGGCGCCTGGACCACGTGGCGTGCCTGGGTTGCGGCCTGCGCCTGCCGCGCGCCGGCTTCCAGCAGCAGCTGCTGGCGTGCAATCCCGGCTGGGACGCGCACCTGGCCGCGGTGGCGCCGGACGGCGACGCCGACCTGGAAGGCGTGGACTTCGCCGCCTTCCAGGTGCCGGACTGCCCGGCCTGCGGCGGCATGCTCAAGCCGGACGTGGTGTTCTTCGGCGAGAGCGTGCCCCGCGCCCGGGTCGAGGAGGCCACCGCCGCCTTGCACGACAGCGACGCGCTGCTGGTGGTCGGCTCCTCGCTGATGGTCTGGTCCGGTTTCCGCTTCGCGCGGATGGCGGCCGAGGCCGGCATCCCCCTGGCCATCCTCAACCGCGGCCGCACCCGCGCCGACGGGCTGGAGGCGGCCAGGCTGGAAGCCGACTGCGCCCGGGTCCTGCCGGAGCTGGTCGCCGCGTTGTGAGGCGGCGGTGCGGATCGCGCGACGCTGCGATCCGGCCACGGCCTTGCAGCGCCACCGCGGTGGGGCTGCAATGCGGGGCCCACCGGTAACCGCCTCGCCATGAGCCAGCTGTTCACCCCGCTCCACCTCGGTCCCCTGCAACTGCGCAACCGCATCGTGGTCGCGCCCATGTGCCAGTACTCGGCGCACGACGGCGTGGCCTCGGACTGGCACCACATCCACCTCGGCAACCTGGCCCTGTCCGGCGCCGGCCTGCTGATCCTGGAAGCGACCGCGGTGCAGGCCAACGGCCGCATCACCCATGCCGACCTGGGCCTGTGGAACGACGACCAGGAGGCGGCGCTGGCCGCGCTGCTGGCCTCGCTGCGGCGCTGGTCGCCGATGCCGCTGGGCATCCAGCTGGCGCATGCCGGACGCAAGGCCTCCACCGCGCGGCCGTGGGAGGGCGGCGACCCGATCGCCGCCGGCGAGCCGGGCGGCTGGACCACGGTGGCCCCTTCCGCCCTGCCGTATGCCGGAGACCACCCCCTGCCGCAGGCGCTGGACGCGGCCGGCATCGATGCCCTGGTCGAGGCCTTCGTGGCCTCGGCGTGCCGCGCCGCGCGCCTCGGCCTGGACCTGATCGAGCTGCACGCCGCGCACGGCTACCTGCTGCACCAGTTCCTGTCGCCGCTGAGCAACCACCGCGACGACGCCTACGGCGGCAGCCTGGAGAACCGCATGCGCCTTCCGCTGCGGGTGTTCGATGCAGTGCGCGCGGCACTGCCGGAGCAGGTGGCGCTGGGCATGCGCATCTCCGCCAGCGACTGGGTCGAGGGCGGCTGGGACCTGGAGCAGAGCATCGTCCTGGCGCGGGAACTGGACGCGCGCCGCTGCCACTTCATCCACGTCTCCAGCGGCGGCCTGGATCCGCGCCAGCAGATCGCCGTGGGACCGGGCTACCAGGTGCCGTTCGCCGCGGCGATCCGCGGCCAGGTCCGCATGCCGGTGATCGCGGTGGGCCTGATCACCGAAGCGCGCCAGGCCGAGGCCATCGTCGCCGGTGGCCAGGCCGATGCCGTGGCCCTGGCCCGCGGCATGCTCTACGACCCGCGCTGGCCCTGGCATGCCGCCGCCGAGCTGGGGGCGAAGGTGCACGCACCGCCGCAGTACCTGCGCTGCGAGCCGCACGGGGCGCGCGGCCTGTTCGGCTGAGGCGGCGGTAACAGCTGCAACCGCCGCGCGCGCCGGCCGTGGCTCGCATACCATGGCCGGCCTATGCGCCACGACTACATCCTCGCCCTCTCCTGCCCGGACCGTACCGGCATCGTCTACCGCGTTTCCGGCCTGCTGTTCGGCCAGGGCTGCAACATCCTCGACGCCCAGCAGTTCGGCGACGAGGAGACCGGCCGCTTCTTCCTGCGCGTGCACTTCGACCTGCCCGCGCCGGAGGCGTACCCGGCCCTGATCGAGCGCTTCGGCCACCTGGCGGCGGAATTCGGCATGGACTGGCAGGTGCATGACGCGCGCCGCCGCGCGCGGTTGCTGGTGCTGGTCAGCAAGCAGGGCCACTGCCTCAACGACCTGCTGTTCCGCGCCCACAGCGGCCAGCTCAACGTGGACATCGCCGCGGTGGTCTCCAACCACCCCGACTTCGCCGCGTTGTCGGCCTCCTACGGGGTGCCGTTCCACCACCTGCCGGTGGACAACGGCAACCGCCCGCGGCAGGAGCAGGCGATCCTGGACCTGGTCGAGCGCGAACGGGTCGACCTGGTGGTGCTGGCGCGCTACATGCAGATCCTCTCGCCGCGCATGTGCGAGGCGCTGGCCGGGCGCGCGATCAACATCCACCACAGCTTCCTGCCCAGCTTCAAGGGCGCCCAGCCCTACCACCAGGCGCACGCGCGCGGGGTCAAGATCATCGGCGCCACCGCGCACTACGTGACCCCGGACCTGGACGAGGGCCCGATCATCGAGCAGGACGTGGCCCGGGTGGACCACGCCATGACCCCGCGCGACCTGATCCGCGTCGGCAGCGACATCGAATCGCAGGTGCTGGCACGTGCGGTGCGCCGCCACGTCGAGCACCGCATCCTGCTCAACGGCCACAAGACCGTCGTCTTCCGCTGAAGCCAGCGTAGCCTTCCTGGCGCCGGCAGGGGCGCCGTTCCGTGCGGGCGTCGCCGGCATGCACCGCAGCTATTCCGTGGGCCATCGCGTACGCATGCGTGCGTACCGGGCGCGCCTGCGCGGGCGCTACCGGACGCCTGCGGATTGTCGCAGTGCAGAAGCAAGCTCCTGATCCGAAAGCGGTTTCCGGACCAGAAAAAATATTCACACAACCGTGAGTGAGTGTTGACAGCGCCGTTTCCGCCTTGCAGTATCCGGGCACGCTTTCGTGCTTAACCGGCAATCCTTGGGAGGGGATCCGCATGGCAAGTCGTCTGGTCGCGTCCGCATACGTGGCAACGTTGCTCGCTTTACCTGTTTCCGCCCTGGCGCAGGCCACCGGCCAGGCGCTGGAATCGCGGTCCCAGCCTGGCGGCGCCCAGGAACTGGACGCCATCGTGGTCACCGCGACCCGCCGCAGCGAGAAGCTGCAGGACGTGCCGCTGAGTGTGACCGTGCTCGGCCAGGAACAGCTCGATGCCAAGGGCATCGTCGGCTACGAGGGCCTGGCCCATGAAACCCCGGGCGTGGTGCTCAACCGCCCCAGTGCGAACTTCAACAACTTCACCGCGCGCGGCATCGCCACCAACGGCTACAACGCCAACCTGCAGAGCACGGTGGCGATCTACATCGACGAACTGCCGATCTCGGCCAATGGCAACTCGACCGTGCTCGACCCGAGCCTGTACGACGTCGAGCGCATCGAGTTCCTGCGCGGCCCGCAGGGCACGCTGTTCGGCTCCGGCTCGCTGGCCGGCGCGCTGCGCATCCTGACCCACGCGCCCGACCCCAACGCCTTCGACGCCTCGTTCCTGGCCGACGTCGGCGTCACCGGTTCCAGCTCGCTGCGCCAGCGCTACAACGCGATGGTCAACATCCCGCTGGCGCAGGACACCATGGCCCTGCGCGTGGTCGGCTTCTCGCGCAACGAGGACGGCTACATCGACAACCTCGGCACCGGCGTCAAGGACGCCAACGTGCTCAAGGCCTGGGGCGGCCGCGCCACCCTGCTGTGGGAGCCGACCGACCGCTTCTCCGCGCAGGTGCGCCTGTCGCGCGAGGAGAGCACGCCGGAGGATTCCTCGCTGATCAACCCGGACCTCGGCCGGGACAAGCGCTACTCCGACCGTCCCGACATGTTCAACGGGACGATGGACAACTACAACCTGACCCTGGACTACCAGTTCGACGGCGCCCACTTGACCAGCTCCTCGACCTGGTCGGACTACGACGCGGCGTTCAACGTGGACCTGGCCGGCACCTACGGCCAGGCCTTCGCGTTCGCCCTGGACGCGCCGTTCAACAGCAAGACCTTCGTCCAGGAAGTGCGCCTGGTGTCCGACACCGGTGGCCGGTTCGAGTGGGTGCTCGGCGGCTTCCACTTCAAGCGCGACCGCGACGTCTACTTCGGCTACCGCTCCAACGAGGAATTCCTGCAGCGCAGCGGCATCACCGGCCTGCCGGACGAGTACTACCTGCGCTTCCTCAGCACCGACGTGTCAAAGGAGCAGGCGCTGTTCGGCCAGCTGACCTACCACTTCAACGACGACTTCTGGGCCACCCTGGGCCTGCGCTACGGCAGCACCCAGGCCCAGGCCTTCACCGCCGCCGGCGGCTACAACAGCGACTACCTCACCCAGGCCTACCTGTACGCCTTCTTCGGCATCCCCGGCGGCCCGGTCACGATCACCCCGGTCGAGGCCGCCACCGGCGCGAAGGCCAAGGAAACCGGCCCGTCGTACCGGCTCAGCGCTTCCTGGCGCCCGGTGCCGTCGGTCACCACCTACGCTGCGGTCGCCACCGGCTTCCGCGCGCCGGTGGTCAATGCCCGCGCCGGATCGGTCAGCACCATCGACCCGGACGACCTGGTCATCCCCTACGGCGCCGATTCGGACAAGCTCATCAACTACGAGCTGGGCATGAAGGGCAGCTGGCTCGACGGCCGCCTGGCCGCCAACCTGGCGCTGTACTACGTCGACTGGAACGACATCCAGGTGCAGGCCAACCGCGTCTCCGACCAGGTCCAGTTCGCCACCAACATCGGCGGGGCCTACAGCCGTGGCCTGGAGTTCGAGCTGATGGCCATGCCGAACATGGACTGGACGATCGCACTGAACGGCTCGTTCAACCGCGCCCGGGTCGATGAACTGACCCCGCAGGAGGCCGCGATTTCCGGCACTGTCCTCGGCGCGCGGCTGGCCGCGCCGGAGTTCAGCGCCTCGCTGGTCACCAGCTACCGCTTCGACTTCATCCGCGGCTCGGAGGGCAATGCCTCGCTGGCGATCGTCCACGTCGGCGACTTCCCCGGACAGTTCCAGTACGTGCCCGGCCAGCCGGGCGTGGTCAGCCCGACCTTCGACTACACCGACGCGTACACCGTGGTGAACGCCAATGTCGCCGCCGCGTTCGACAAGTACACGGTGGGCCTGTACGTGGAGAACCTGTTCGACGACCGCTCGGTCACCTACGTGCATCCGGAGGCGTTCCTCGACGGCCGCTACGCGCTGGTGCGGCCGCGCACCGTCGGCGTGCGCGTGGGGTACCGGTTCTGATGGCCGCGCTTCCGGCCAGCCAGGCGATGCCCGGCGCGCAGCACGCGCGACCGGGCGCGCGGGCATGGATCGTGCTGGCGATCCTGTGCCTGGTTTACGTGCTGAACTTCCTCGACAGGCAGCTGCTGTCGATCCTGGCCAAGCCCATCCAGGACGAACTGGGGGTCACCGACTCCCAGCTCGGCCTGATCGGCGGCCTGTACTTCGCGATGTTCTACTGCATCCTGGCGATCCCGGTCGGCTGGCTGGCCGACCGCACCAACCGGGTGCGGGTGCTGGCGTTCTCCTGCGCGTTGTGGAGCGCGGCCACCGCCGCCTGCGGCATGGCCTCCTCGTATCCGCAGCTGGCGCTGGCGCGGATGACCGTCGGCGTGGGCGAGGCCGGCGGCGTGCCGCCGTCCTACGCGATCATTTCCGACTATTTCCCGCCGGGCATGCGCGGCACCGCGCTGAGCCTGTTCAACCTCGGCCCGCCGATAGGCCAGGCCTTGGGCGTGGCCTTCGGCGCCTCGATCGCCGCGGCCTACTCCTGGCGCCTGGCGTTCATCTGGGTCGGCGTGGTCGGGGTGGTGACCGCGCTGGTGGTGTGGCTGGTGGTGCGCGAGCCGCGCAAGGGCGGACTGGATGCCGCGCCCGGAGCGGTGGCTGCCGCCGCCGAGCCGGCTCCGCCGTTCTGGCGCACCTGCCGCGAGTACTTCGCCAACCCGGTGCTGCGCGGCATGGCCCTGGCCTGCGGCGCGACCCAGTTCATCACCTACGCCGTGCTCAACTTCACCGTGCTGTTCCTGATGCGCGAGAAGGGCATGGCGCTGGAGCAGGTGGCGGTGTGGTACGCGCTGGTGATCGGCACCGGCATCTGCGCCGGCATGTTCGCCTCGGGCCGCCTGATCGACCGTCTGTCACGGAAGTCGAAGACCGCCTACGCCTACCTGCCGGCCGCCGGCCTCGCCCTTGCGATGCCGCTGTTCGCCCTGTTCGTGTGGGCCGACCGCTGGCCGCTGGCGCTGGCCTTCCTGTTGCTGCCGACCGGACTGAACTACTTCTACCTGTCGCCGGCGGTGACCCTGGTGCAGGAGGAAGTGCGACCGAACCAGCGCGTGCTCTCCGGCGCGCTGCTGCTGCTGGTGATGAACCTGATCGGCCTGGGCCTCGGCCCGGCCTACCTGGGCATGGCCAGCGACTTCTTCCGTGCCAGCCACCCGGACAACTCACTGCAGATGGCGTTCTACACCCTGATCCCGTTCTACCTGCTGGCGGTGGGCATGTTCCTGCGGCTGGCGCGCACCATCCGACTCCAGGCTTCGCAGGAGACCACCCCGTGACCCGATCCACCTTCCGCTCTCTGGTCGTGTCCGCGGTCCTGGGCTGTGCCGCGCTTCCGGGTGCGGCGTGGTCCCAGGGGCCGGTCGTCCACGCCCCCGTCGGCGCGCTCCGGGGCGAGGCGCTCGACCGCGGCATCCATGCCTTCCTTGGCATTCCCTACGCCGAGCCGCCGGTGAAGCAGCTGCGCTGGCGCGCGCCGGTGCCAGCCAAACCCTGGAAGGGCACCCGCGAGGCCACCCGCTTCGGCCCGGCCTGCGTGCAGCCGCCGCCGCGCCCCGGCAGCATCTACTCGCCAGGCGAGGCCCTGCCGACCAGCGAGGACTGCCTGTCGCTCAACGTCTGGGCGCCGGCCGAGGCGAAGGACGCGCCGGTGTTCGTGTGGATCCACGGCGGTTCGCTGGTCGCCGGCTCCAGCCGCGAGCCGATGTACGACGGCGCGCGCCTGGCCGCGCAGGGCATGGTGGTGGTGAGCATCAACTACCGCCTTGGCGTGCTCGGCTACCTGGCCCATCCGGACCTGAGCGCCGAGTCGGCAGACGGCGTGTCCGGCAACTACGGCCTGCTCGACCAGATCGAGGCGCTGCGCTGGGTCCAGCGCAACATTGCCGCGTTCGGCGGCGATCCGGGCAACGTCACCATCGCCGGCGAGTCGGCCGGCGCGCTGAGCGTGATGTACCTGATGGCCGCACCGCCGGCGCGCGGCCTGTTCCACAAGGCCATCGCCCAGAGTGCGTACATGATCACCACGCCGGCGCTGCGCGAGGCCGTGCATGGCATGCCCGCGGCCGAGGAGTCGGGCCTGGAGCTGGGCCGCAAGCTCGGCGTGCGCGGCCTGCCGCGGCTCCGTGCCATGGACCCGCAGGAGCTGACGGTGAAAGCGGCGATGTCCGGTTTCCTGCCGTTCGGCAACGTCGACGGCAAGGTCCTGCCGGCGCAGCTGGTGGAGGTGTTCGACCGCGGCGAGCAGGCGCCGGTGCCAATCCTGGCCGGCTTCAACGAGGGCGAGATCCGCTCGCTGCGCTTCCTGCTGCCGCCGAAGCCGGCCGATGCCGCGGCCTACGAGGCGGCGATCCGCGCCGCCTACGGCGACCTGGCCGAGGCGATGCTCGACCGTTATCCGGCGACCGATCTCGACGCGGCGATGCTCGCCACCACCCGCGACGCGATGTACGGCTGGACCGCCGAGCGGCTGGTGCGCAAGCAGGCCGAGCTGGGCCTGCCGTCGTACCTGTACTACTTCAACCACGGCTACCCGGCCGCCGACGAAGCCGGCCTGCACGCATTCCACGCCGCCGAGCTGCCGTACGTGTTCGCCAGGCACGACCGCACCCCGCCGCAGTGGCCGAAGGCACCGGACTCCGACGGCGAGCGGGCGCTGACCGCGGCGATGTCGGGCTACTGGGCCTCGTTCGCGCGCAGCGGGCAGCCGGTCGCCGCCGGCCAGCCGGCGTGGCAGCCCTATGGCCAGGCGCGCGCCTACATGGCCTTCGACGGCGCGCCGGTGCCGGGCGAAAAGCTGATGCCGGGCATGTACGAACTCGTGGAGCAGGTGGTGTGCCGCCGCCGCGCGCAGGGCGGCCAGCCCTGGCACTGGAACGTCGGCATCGCCGCGCCGCCGCTGCCCGCCGGAGTGCCTGGATGTCCGTGATCCATGGCCAGATGCAGGCCTGGGCGCTGACCATCGACAGGTTCCTGGAGCATGGTGCCAAGTGGCACGCCGGGGTCGAGGTGGTCACCGCGGCCGAGGATGGAAGCACGGCGCGCGTCGGCTACGCGGACCTGCAGCGTCGCAGCCGCGAAGTCTCGGAACTGCTGGCCGGGATGGGCGTCGGTCGCGGCGACGTGGTCGCCACCCTGGCCTGGAACACCCAGTCGCACATGGAGACCTGGTACGCGGTGATGGGCATGGGCGCGGTCTGCCAGACGCTCAACCCGCGCGTGTCCGAGGCACACCTGGCGACGATGCTGGAACAGTCCGGCGCGCGCGTGCTGGTCGCCGCCGCCGACCTGGCGCCGCTGGCGCGGGCCATCGCCACGCGCGCCGGGTCGGTCGAACGGATCCTGTCGATCGATGGCACGGCCGTGGCGGACGATGCTGCGCCGGCGATCGAACCACTGGAGCGCCTGCTCGACGCGGGATCCGGTGCGCCGCGCAAGCCGGCCGGATGGGGCGGCTTCGACGAACGCCTGCCTTGCGGCCTGTGTTTCACCTCCGGCACCACCGGCGCGCCGAAGGGCGTGACCTACACCCATCGCGGCGTGTTCCTGCATACGCTTCGTGCACTGCAGGCCGACACCATGGCGCTGTCGCAGCGCGACAGCGTGCTGCTGGCCGTTCCTATGTTCCATGCAAACGCCTGGGGCGTGCCGTTCGCCGCGCCGGCGGTGGGCGCGAAGCTGGTGCTGCCGGGTCGCCATCTCGATGGCGCCCGCCTCGCCAGGCTGATCCGCGACGAGGACGTCACCGTGGCGATCGGCGTGGCCACCGTGTGGCTGGGCCTGGTCGACCATCTCGATGCGCACGGCGGCGAGGTGCCCTCGCTGAAGCGGATCCTCGTCGGCGGCGCGCCGATGGCACCGGCGCTGATGCAGCGCATCGAGCAGCGCCTGGGGGCGGTGGTGCAGACCAGCTGGGGCATGACCGAGCTGTCGCCCACCGGCACCGTCGCCCTGCCCGACGATCCCGGGCGCGCCCCGCACCTGTCCGGGCGCCCGGCGCTGGGCATCGACCTGCTGCTGACCGACGCCGACGGCGTACCGCTGCCGCAGCAGCGCGGCTGCGAGGGGCACCTGCGCGTGCGCGGGGCCAGCGTGGTCTACCGCTATTTCGGCCAGCTCGAACCGGCGGTGGACGCCGATGGCTGGTTCCCCACCGGCGACCTGGCGCGCATCGACGAGCATGGCAACCTGGTCATCACCGGTCGCGCCAAGGACCTGATCAAGTCCGGCGGGGAGTGGATCAACCCGGCCGAGATCGAGGAGATCGTCGGCCGGCTCCCGGGCGTGTCGTTGGCCGCGGTGATCGGGCGGGCGCACCCGAAGTGGGGCGAGCGCCCGGTGCTGCTGGTGGAGATGCGCGCCGACGCGGACACCACCGACAACGAGCTGCTGGACGCGCTGCGCGGCGCGGTGCCCTCGTGGTGGATGCCGGATGAGATCATCCGGGTGGAACGGATGCCTTTGGCAGCGACCGGCAAAATTGACAAAATGCGGCTGAGGGCCGAATTCGGCGGCGCACAATGGCGACGGGAGGCGTGATGTCTCCGGCCAGCGCATATGCCGGGCGGCATTGGAGGCTGCAGGGTGCCAAAGGCGACGACGTCCGGATCCCGGCGGGGTGGTGCGAAGAAGACCGGCACCACCCGGACCGCGCGCACCACCAAGGCGGCCCAGCGCGCGGAGATGACCGAACAGATCCTCGACGCGGCCGAACACCTGTTCTCCCGCGACGGGCTGTACGGCGTCACGCTGAAGGACGTGGCCGAGCGCGTGGGCGTGCACCACACCCTGGTCAACTATTACTTCAAGGACAAGCAGACGCTGTTCGACGCGGTGATCGCGCGTCGCGCCGGCGTCACCAGCAGCGCGCGCATGCAGGCGCTGGACGCCTACGAGGAAGCCTGCAAGGGCAAGCCCACGGTGGAAGGCGCGTTGCGCGCGTTCCTGGACACCGACCTGGACCTGTACAGCCAGGGCGGCGAGGCGTGGAAGAACTACGGTGCGCTCGGCGCGCTGATGTCCAACACCCGCCACGGCGGCGAGCTGATGGACCAGCACTTCGACCCGGTGGTGCTGCGCCTGATCGGCCTGCTCAAGCGCGCGCTGCCGGAAGCGGCCGAGGAGGACATCTTCTGGGGTTACCACTTCGTCACTGGCGCGCTGATGCTCACCCTGGCGCGCACGGGGCGCATCGACCGCCTCTCCGGCGGCCTGTGCCGCTCGGACGACTACGAAGCGGTGAAGGCGCGCATGGCGAAGTTCATGGCCGCCGGCTTCAAGACCATCTGCAAACCGCGGAACGGAACGCGTTCGAAACCCGGCTGAGCGCCGGTGCGCTCCCGTTCCGTGCCTCACGACAAACGGGAGTTCGATGATGCCACTGAAGGGAAGGACAGCGATCGTCACCGGTGCCGGCGGCGGCCTGGGTCGCCAGCATGCGCTCTACCTGGCGCGCAAGGGCGCGAAGGTCCTGGTCAACGACCTGGGCCTGGAGGCCGCCGAGGCGGTCGCCGCGGAGATCCGCGCGGCCGGCGGCGAGGCGATGGCGGTGGCAGCTTCGGTGACCGACGAAGCCGCGGTCGCGGCGATGGTGCAGCGCGCGCATGACGCATGGGGCCGCATCGACATCCTCATCAGCAACGCCGGCATCCTGCGCGACAAGAGCTTCGCCAAGATGGACCTGGACGACTTCCGCCTGGTGGTGGACGTGCACCTGATGGGCGCGGCGATCTGCTGCAAGGCGGTGTGGGAGGTGATGCGCGGGCAGAAATTCGGCCGCATCGTCCTGACCACCTCGTCCAGCGGCCTGTACGGCAACTTCGGCCAGGCCAACTACGGCGCGGCGAAGATGGCGCTGGTCGGGCTGATGCAGACGCTCGCCATCGAGGGCGCCAAATACGGGATCAAGGCCAACTGCCTGGCGCCGACCGCGTACACGCGGATGATGGAAGGCATCCTGCCGCAGGAGCAGCTGGACGTGCTGGATCCGGCGCTGGTCAGCCCGGCGCTGCTGCCGCTGGTGGTCGACGACGCGCCGACCCGCGCGATCGTCTGCGCCGGTGCCGGGCATTTCGCCCGTGCCTACGTGACCCTGACCGAGGGCCGCCATCTCGGTGGTGGCGACGACGCCGGCGAGCGGCTGATGGCGTCGTGGGACGCGGTGTCCGATCCCGGCGGCCAGGTCGTGCCCGACTACGGCTTCACCCAGGCCGAGCGCGAGGTCGCCAGCGCGCTGCGCGCCAGGTCCGGCGTGCCCGCCTGAACCCGGGGGGATCGCCATGACCGACGTGTTCCTTGTCTCGGCCGTGCGCACGGCCATCGGCGCGTTCGGCGGCAGCCTGCGCGACGTGCCGCCGTCCGTGCTGGGCGCGGTGACCGCGCGCGAGGCGATCGCCCGCGCGGGTATCGATCCGTCCGCGATCGGCCACGCGGTATACGGGCAGGTGCTGCCCAGCGAGCCGGCCGATGCCTACCTGGCGCGGGTGGTCGCGGTGAACGCGGGCGTGCCGGTGGCGGCGCCGGCGTTCACGGTGAACCGGTTGTGCGGCTCGGGCCTGCAGGCGATCGTGTCGGCGGCCCAGTCGCTGCTGCTCGGCGACTGCGAGGTGGCGCTGGCCGGCGGCGCGGAGTCGATGAGCCGGGTGCCGTTCCACGTGCCCAGCCAGCGCTGGGGGCGCAAGCTCGGCGACGCGGTGATGGTGGACGCGCTCAACGAGGGCCTGAAGGACCCATTCGACAAGGTGCTGATGGGCATCACCGCGGAGAACGTGGCCGAGCGCCACGGCATCGACCGCGGGAGGCAGGACGCGCTGGCGCTGGAGAGCCACCGGCGCGCGGCGCGGGCGATCGCGGAGGGACGCTTCGAGGGCCAGATCGTGCCGGTGGAGGTGGGACGTCGAGGCAGGGAGACGGAGTTCCGCGTGGACGAGCATGTGCGCGCTGGCGTCACCGCCGGCGACCTGGCCGGCCTGCGGCCGGTGTTCAAGGCCGACGGCACGGTGACGGCTGGCAATGCCTCGGGCATCAACGATGGCGCGGCCTCGGTGGTGCTGGCCACGGGCGAGGCGGTGCAGCGGCACGGGCTGAAACCGCTGGCCCGGTTGGTCGCCTACGCGCACGCGGGCGTGGAGCCCATGTACATGGGCATGGGCCCGGTGCCGGCGACCCGCGCCGCGCTGGCGCGCGCAGGGCTGCAGGTCGGGGACCTCGACGTGGTCGAGTCCAACGAGGCCTTTGCCGCGCAGGCCTGCGCGGTCGCCGATGCGCTGGGCCTCGATCCGGAGAAGACCAATCCCAACGGCAGCGGCATCTCGCTCGGTCACCCGGTCGGTGCGACCGGCGCGATCATCACGGTGAAGCTGGTGCACGAGCTGCACCGCACCGGCGGCCGTTACGGCCTGGCGACGATGTGCATCGGCGGCGGCCAGGGCATCGCCGCGATCTTCGAGCGGGTCTAGGCGAGGGGAGGCCACATGCCGTCGCCACGCGACGGCATGCGGGGCAAGGCCGCAAACAGCGGCATCAATACCCGCGCGCGACCGCGGCCCGTGGCGTGCGTTCGGGGCGTGGCTTCGTTCCTTTCCTCTCCCATCCCGGGGAGAGGGGGCTTCAGAACCCCACCCACTCCCGCAACGGATGGGTCGGATCCGCCAGCAGCCGCAACGCCAGCAGCAGCGACACCGTCACCAGCAGCGGCTTGATCACCTTCGCGCCCTGGCGCATGGCGAAGCGCGAGCCCAGGCGTGCACCCAGCACCTGGCCGGCGCCCATCACCAGGCCGACCTTCCACAGCACCGCGCCGGACCCAACGAACACCGCGAACGCGCCCAGGTTGGAGCCGAAGTTGAGGAACTTGGTGTGCGCGGTGGCCTTGAGGATGCCGTACCCGGCCAGGCCGACGAAGCCCAGCATCAGGAACGAACCGGTGCCCGGGCCGAACACCCCGTCGTAGAAGCCGATCACCGGCACGAAGGTGAGGGCGAAGGCCTTCTCGCTGATGCGTCGATGCTGCTCCACCGCGCCGACGTCCGGCTTGAGCCAGAAGTACAGGGCGATGCCGAACAGCAGCAGCGGCAGCACCGCGCGCAGCCAGCTCCCGGGGACCACCGTCGCAAGCAGCGCCCCGGCGACTGCGCCTGCGGCCGCGGTGAGCGCCATCGGCAGCTGCGCGCGCAGGTCGACGTGGCCATGGCGGGCATAGCTCCAGCTGGCCGTGCCGGCGCCGAACAGCGACTGCAGCTTGTTGGTACCCAGCGCCTGCAGCGGCGGGATGCCCGCCAGCAGCATCGCCGGGATGGTGACCATGCCGCCGCCGCCGGCGATGGAATCGATGAAGCCGGCCAGCAGGCCGGCGAGGAACAGCAGCAGCAACAGCTGCAGGGCAAGCTCGGGCATGGGACGCGGGGCCTCGGCGCGGATGGGCCGGCAGGGCGGGCATTGTAGGCGCTGCCTGGAGGGTGCCCGCGGCCGATGGTTACAGGTCGAAGCCCAGCAGCAGCGGGTCGTGGTCCGAGCTGCGCCACGGGCCGGGCTCGTTGCGCCCGGCGTAGCCGGCGTCGTCCGGCTCGTCGGCGTTGACGTGCCACTCGGCCGCCCCGCGCAGCGCCGGCGCCAGCGCCGGGCTCAGCAGGGCGTGGTCGAGGCGCCCGCTGAGGCCGTCGTACACGTAGCTGTACGGCCTTTCGACCCTGGCCGCGGCGAACGCGTCCACCCAGCCCTCGCCATGCAGCCAGTGCAGCGGATCTTCCATGGCATAGGCGTTGAAATCGCCCAGAAGCACGATGCGCCGGGCGCGGCTGCCGGCCGGCACGGTTTGCAGCCAGGCATGCAGGCGCCGCGCCGATTCGGTGCGCAGCGCGTTCCAGCAGCCCTGGCCGTCGCCCTGGTCGGCGTCGGCGCCGGTCGCTTCGCTGCAGCCCTTGGACTTGAAGTGGTTGGCGACCACGACCAGGTCGCGCTTGCCGCCCTTGCGCACGAAGGCCTGGGCCAGCGGCACCCGGCTGCGCGCGCCGAACGGGCCGCCTTCCAGCACCGCCGGGGCGCCGCGCGGCTCGACCCGGTCGGCGCGGTAGATCAGGCCGACGCGGATGCTGTCGCTGCCGGGGCCGCGGCCGGGGTCGACGAAGCGCCACTGCGCGCCACCGGCGTTGAGCGCGTCCACCAGCTGGGCGATGCTCGAGTCCGGCCCGTAGCCGTCGTTCTCCAGTTCCATCAGCGCGGCGATGTCCGGGTCCAGGCCGTGCACGGTGGCCACCAGCTTGGCCAGCTGCGCCTGCATCGCCGCGTGGGTCTTCGCCCCGCGCGGGGTGGGGAAGCCGCCGCCGCGGCCGTCGCCGTTGAACAGGTTCTCCAGGTTGAACGCCGCCACCTTGAGCGTGCCGGGCACGCGCGGCGGCTGCGGGCGCGGCGCCGCCTGCAGCTGCAGCGGACGCTCGACCTGGATCCGCCAGCTGCCGTGGCGGCGCTCGAGGATGCCTTCCACGCCGTGCACCACGCTGCCCACGCGCGGGGTGGTGGCACCGCCGAGGTACGCGATCGTGGCCGGGTTGCGCTGGCTGCTGCCATCGTCCAGCAGCAGCCGCTGGCGGGCGTTGGCCGCGGCCAGGCGGGCGTGCTCGGGGGTGCCGGGCAGGGCCAGCTCGCTGGGCTGCCACTGGCGTCCGGCGAAACTCACGGTCAGTTCGCCGTAGCGCTCCAGGGCGTGGGTACCGGTCACCGTCAGCGGCGCCTCGATGCGCACGCGCATGCCCTGCAGCGGTTCCCAGCGTTGCGGCAGCGCGGCCAGGCGCACCGGCTCCACCGGGATGGCGGCGCGGCAGGGGCCGATCCGCGCCGGCGCCAGCGCGCGCAGGCGGTCGGCACCGGCGCGCAGCTCCACCAGTTCGCCGCTGACCTGGCAATGCATGCCCGGGCCGAAGCCCGGCGGCACCTCCGCGTCGGCGTCGGCCTGGACCAGCAGCGCGTCGGGGGTGTCCGGGTCGCCGTCGCCGGCGTCCTGCAGGTAGAAGCCACCCAGCCCGGCGCGGAAATCGGCGCTGACCACGCCCTCGACCTGCACCGGGGCCGCCTCGGCCCCGCCGCGGTGCAGGCTGCCGATGGCGACCGTGGCCGGCGCCTCGGCCAGCGCCAGCGCGGGCGCGGCCAGCAGCAGCGGGGCGAGCAGGAAGCGGGCGTGGCGGCCCGGCATGGAACGGCAGTACTGCATGGGGATCCTTGGCCGCGGGGGCCGCAAACGAGGACGCCGCCCGGGGGCGGCGTCCTTGGTGGTTCGCGTGCTGCGCTTACTTGAGGTTGTCGAGCATCCAGTCGACCGTGGCCTGGACCTGCTCGTCGGTCAGCGCGGGGTTGCCGCCCTTGGGGGGCATCACGCCGGCGCTGCCGGTGAAGCCCTCGATGGCGTGCTTGTACAGCGTGTCCTTGCCCTGGGCGATGCGCGAGGCCCACGCGCCCTGGGACAGGGTCGGGGCACCGCCGACGCCGCCGCTGTGGCAGGCACCGCACAGGTTCTGGAAGATCACCGAACCGTCGGTGGTGCCGCCGTAGGCGACCTGCGAGGCGGCGGCGGCCGCGGCAGCCGCGGCGGCGGCGGCCTGGGCGGCGGCGCCGGTGTCGCCGGCGTAGACCGCGCCGACCGGCGCGATGCGCTCCTGGGTGCGGGCGGCGGCCGAGGGCGAAACCTCCGGCGGGATGCGGCCGTGCAGGTGGGAAGCCAGCAGGATCAGGCCGAGGGTGATCAGGGCCAGCATGCCCAGCACCATCGAGAAACGCTTCAGGAATTCCAGGTCGTAGTTGCGCACTTCGCGTCCTATTGGCGAGCGGCCCGGGGCCGCAGCTGGCCGATTATAGGGACGGACGCGCCGGCTTCGGAAGCGCGGCGCCCCGCAGGGGGCCGCCGGATGGCCCGCAGGCGGCCCTGTGTCGCAATTTCCTGCTGCGCCGCAGCAGGAAGCGGTAACCCCGGCAACTGCCCCCGGACACCGCCGGCCCGGCGCGAATCGCCCTGCGGACGCGGGGTTGCGCAGCCCCGGCGCGGATGCGCGCCGGGGCCGGGCCGCCGCCGCCGCCGCGCCCGTCGCGGCTTGCTGCCGCGCGAATTGACAGCGCTGACAGTTTGGCCGGAGCCTCTGCGCCGACCGGTCCAGCCCTTCCGGAGGGCGGTTGCCGTCCGGGGCCCAGATAACGTCACCAGGGAGGAAGCACCTTGAGTAGCAAGCTTGCCGGCGCGCGCGCGCCGGGCGTCCGCATCGGTACCACACTGGCCACGGCGCTGGCCCTGGCCCTGCTGGCTGGCTGCGGCAAGAGCGAGGCCGACGCCGGCGCTCCGGCCGCCACCGCGGCCGCCGCCGACGGCAGCATCAACCCGGAGAACTGGCCGCAGGTCGAGTGGCCGCTGCAGGCCGACGCGGAGGTCGAGCAGAAGATCGACGCGCTGATGGCCAGCATGACCGTGGAGGAGAAGGTCGGCCAGATCATCCAGGGCGACATCGCCTCGATCACCCCGGACGACGTGCGCAAGTACCGCCTCGGCTCGATCCTCGCCGGCGGCAGCTCCGACCCGGGCGGCAAGTACAACGCCAGGCCGGAGGAGTGGCTGAAGCTGGCCGACGCTTTCTGGGAGGCGTCGATGGATACCTCCGGCGGTGGCAAGGCGATCCCGGTCATCTGGGGCATCGACGCCATGCACGGCCAGAGCAACGTGGTCGGCGCCACCCTGTTCCCGCACAACGTCGGCCTGGGCGCGACCCGCAACGTCGAGCTGCAGCGCCGGATCGGCGAGATCACCGCGATCGAGACCCGCACCACCGGCATGGAGTGGACCTTCGCCCCGACCGTGGCGGTGCCGCAGGACGTGCGCTGGGGCCGCGCCTACGAGGGCTACTCGGAGAACCCGGAGCTGGTGGCGCAGTTCGCCCGCGCCATGGTGGAAGGCCTGCAGGGCAAGGCCGGCGCGCCGGACTTCCTGGACGACCGCCACGTGATGGTCTCGGTCAAGCACTTCCTCGGCGATGGCGGCACCAGCAAGGGCCGCGACCAGGGCGACAACCTGGCCAGCGAGGCCGAGCTGCGCGACATCCACGCCGCCGGCTACGTCACCGCGATCAACGCCGGCGCGCAGGCGGTGATGGCCTCGTTCAACAGCTACCACGGCACCAAGCTGCACGGACACAAGCCGCTGCTGACCGACGTGCTCAAGGGCCGCTTCAACTTCAACGGCTTCGTGGTCGGCGACTGGAACGGCCACGGCCAGGTCAAGGGCTGCAGCAACGACAACTGCCCGGCCACCTTCGCCGCCGGCCTGGACATGGCCATGGCCCCGGACAGCTGGAAGGGCATGTACGAATCCACCCTGGCCGCGGTCAAGGACGGCATCCTGCCGATGGAGCGGCTGGACGACGCCGTGCGCCGGATCCTGCGGGTGAAGTTCCTGATGGGCCTGTTCGACAAGCCCAAGCCCTCGCAGCGCGCGCTGGGCGGCAAGTTCGAGCTGCTGGGCGCGGCCGAGCACCGCGAGGTCGCGCGCCAGGCGGTGCGCGAGTCGCTGGTGCTGCTGAAGAACCAGGGCGGCCTGCTGCCGCTGTCGCCGAAGCAGCGCATCCTGGTGGCTGGCGACGGCGCCGACAACATGGCCAAGCAGGCCGGCGGCTGGACCCTCACCTGGCAGGGCTCCGGCACCACCCGCGCCGACTTCCCCAACGCCGACACCATCTGGGACGGCCTGCAGCGCGCGGTCAAGGCCGCCGGCGGCAGCGCCGAGCTGGCGGTGGACGGCAAGTACAAGGCCAAGCCCGACGTGGCCGTGGTGGTGTTCGGCGAAGAGCCGTACGCCGAGTTCCAGGGCGACATCGCCAACCTGCTGTACAAGCCGGGCAACGACGCCGACCTGGAGCTGATCAAGCGCCTGAAGGCCGACGGCATCCCGGTGGTGGCGGTGTTCCTCACCGGCCGCCCGCTGTGGATGAACCGCGAGATCAACGCCGCCGACGCCTTCGTGGTCGCCTGGCTGCCGGGTTCGGAAGGCGCGGGCGTGGCCGACGTGCTGCTGCGCAAGCCCGACGGCAGCGTCAACCACGACTTCAAGGGCAAGCTGAGCTTCTCCTGGCCGGCGCAGGCGGCCGAGGGCAACGTGCGCTCGCCGGACTACAAGGCGCTGTTCCCGTTCGGCCACGGCCTGACCTACGCCGACAAGGGCGACCTGGACCCGCTGCCGGAGGACTCCGGCATCGACGGCCTGCACGCCGCCCCGGGCGTGTACTTCGCCAACGCCATGCTGGCCCCGGGCCTGGCCATGCGCGTGGAGAACGCGCAGAACCACACCGCCCAGATCACCACGGTGCCGGCCGGCCTGCACGACGACAGCATCCGCGTCACCGCGGTCGACCACGAGCGCCAGGAGGACTCGCGCCGCCTTGCCTGGTCCGGCACGATCCCGGCCACGGTCTCGGTCTACGCCGAGCCGGCCGTGGACCTGTCGCGCGAGACCAACGGCGACCTGCTGCTGGTGCTGACCCTGCGTCCGGACCAGGTGCCGGCTGCCGGCAACGTCGGCCTCAGCGCCGGCCAGGGCCGGCCGGTGGCGTTGCGTGAGGCGCTGGCGAAGCTGCCGGCCGGGCAGTGGACCACGCTGGGCGTGCCGCTGAAGTGCCTGGCCCACGCCGGCGCCGACGTGTCCGCGCTGGACGTGCTGGCGCGCCTGCACAGTGACGCGGCGACCACGCTGTCGATCTCGCGCGTGGCGATCGGCGCGGTCAGCGAGGCCGAGCACATCGTCGACTGCCCGCGCGGCGAGTAAGGCGACACCCGGGGCCGGTGCCTGGCACCGGCCCCGCACGCGGCCACCGGCGGGCAGCCGGGGCCGATGTTTCGCGCAAAACTTTGCTGCAACGCAGTGGCCGCGGCGCCCTGCGCATGGCCTGGCCCAAGCAACCATGCGCCCCGCCGCGGCGGCCGCGGGCAGCCGCCAGGCCCGCACGGGGGCGCGTTTGACAGCGCTGCCGCGGCCACCGATAAGACAGCGCTGTCAGGCGTCGAGGGGAGGGCCGGTCCGCGCACCAGGGCGTACGCGGCCCGGAGGATGCCGGCGATCCGCCGGTGGCCCCGGTTCCACCTTCCGCGCCGGAGCTGCGCAATACGGCGGCCAGCCGCCGCCAGCCCAATGGATCTGGAGGAACCGGAGTGAAACTCGCGACGCTGGACATCGCCATCGTGCTCGCCTACCTGGCCGGCATCTTCATCCTCGCGCAGCTGGTTTCGCGCGAGAAAGCCGGCCACCAGAAGTCGGCCTCCGACTACTTCCTGGCCAGCAAGTCCCTGCCATGGTGGGCCATCGGCGCTTCGCTGATCGCGGCCAACATCTCCGCCGAACAGATCATCGGCATGTCCGGCTCCGGCTACGCGCTGGGCCTGGCGATCGCCTCCTACGAATGGATGGCCGCCGCCACGCTGCTGATCGTCGGCAAGTTCTTCCTGCCGGTGTTCCTGCGCAACAGGATCTACACCATGCCGCAGTTCCTCGAGGAACGGTACGGCACCCGCATCCGCACGCTCATGGCCGTGTTCTGGCTGGGCCTGTACGTGTTCGTGAACATCACCTCGATCCTGTGGCTGGGCGCGATCGCGGTGAACCAGGTCACCGGCATCGACCAGATGACCGCGGTGGTGCTGATCGGCGTGTTCGCGCTGGTGTACCAGCTGTACGGCGGGCTGAAGGCGGTGGCGCTGACCGACATCGTGCAGGTCACCCTGCTGGTGCTCGGCGGCCTGATGGTGACCGGCCTGACCCTGTCGCAGATCGGCGGCGGCGAGGGCATCCTCGCCGGCTTCCAGCACCTGTGGGACGCGCACCCGGGCCACTTCGAGATGATCCTCGGTCCGGACAACCCGTTCTACAAGGACCTGCCCGGCATCAGCGTGCTGGTCGGCGGCATGTGGATCATGAACGTCAGCTACTGGGGCTTCAACCAGTACATCATCCAGCGCGCGCTGGCGGCCAAGGACCTGAAGGAAGCGCAGAAGGGCGTGCTGTTCGCCGCGTTCCTGAAGCTGCTGATGCCGGTGATCGTGGTGCTGCCGGGCATCGCCGCGGTGGTGCTGGCGCCGTCCCTGGACCGGCCCGACCAGGCCTATCCGACGATGATGCGACTGCTGCCCAGCGGCATCCTCGGCCTGGTGTTCGCCGCGCTGGTGGCGGCGATCGTGGCCTCGCTGGCGTCGAAGATCAATTCGGTGGCGACCATCTTCACCCTGGACTTCTACGCCAAGATGCGCCCGGACGCCGGCCAGCCGAAGCTGGTGCGGGTGGGGCGCATCGCCGCCGCGCTTTCGGTGCTCATCGGCATCCTCACCGCCAAGCCACTGCTGGGCAGCTTCGACCAGGCCTTCCAGTACATCCAGGAATACACCGGCTTCTTCACCCCGGGCATCGTGGTGATCTTCGTGCTGGGCCTGTTCTGGAAGCGCGCCAACCAGGCCGGCGCGCTGGCCGCGGCGATCGGCTCGTTCGTGCTGTCGATCGTGCTCAAGCTGGCCTGGCCGGGGCTGCCGTTCATCGACCGCGTCGGCCTGGTGTTCCTGCTGGCGCTGGCGCTGGCGGTGGGCGTGTCGCTTGCCACCGCGGCGCAGCGCGAGGGCAGCGACCTGATCCGCACCGACGACGTGGACTATTCGACCACCGCCGGGTTCAACATTGGCGCCCTCGGCGTGGTCGCCATCCTGGTGGCGCTGTACGCGACCTTCTGGTGAACGCGGGAGCGCACGACGGACGGCAGCAGGACCCGCGCCCGGGACCGGTCCCGGCGCGGGCCCGGATCGAGGACGTGGCCGCCGCGGCCGGCGTCTCGATGAAGACCGTCTCGCGCGTGCTCAACAACGAGCCGGGCGTGCGCGAGGCCACCCGGCTGCGCGTGCGCGAGGCGGTGGCGGCGCTCAACTACCGCCCGGACCCGTCCGCGCGCAGCCTGGCCGGCAACCGCTCCTACCTGGTGGCGCTGCTTTACGACAATCCCTCGCCGAACTACCTGATGGAGGTGGTCACCGGCGTGGTCGATGCCTGCGAGGCGCACCACTACGGCATGGTCATGCAGCCGGTGGCGCACCGGGCGCCGGGCTGCGTGGAGGCAGTGGACGCGCTGCTGTCCGGCGCGCGCCTGGACGGGCTGATCCTGACCCCGCCACTGACCGACAGCGACGCCCTGCTGGACCGCCTGGACCAGCGCGGCATCCCGTTCGCCTGCATTTCCCCGTACAAGCGCGAGGGCCGCATCGGCGTGACCCTGGACGAGCACGACGCGGTGTGCGAGCTGGTGGCGCACCTGGTGGCGCTGGGCCACCGCCGCATCGGCCACGTGCGCGGGCATCCGGACCACGGCGCCAGCGAGTGGCGCCTGGCCGGCTACCGCACCGCGCTGCGCCGCGCCGGCCTGCGCTACGACCCGGAACTGGTGGTGCCGGGCGAGTTCTCGTTCGATTCCGGGCTGGAAGCGGGACGCTGCCTGCTGTCGCTGCAGCCGCGGCCCACCGCGATCTTCGCCGCCAACGACGACATGGCCGCCGGCGTGATGCGCGCGGCCAGCGAGATGGGCCTGCGGGTGCCTGCCCAGGTCTCGGTCTGCGGCTTCGACAACACGCCCATCGCCAAGCACATCTTCCCGCAGCTGACCACGGTGCAGCAGCCGACCCGGGACATGGCCCAGGTGGCGACCATGCAGCTGCTGGCGGCGATCCGCGACCGCGGCGCCGGCAGCATGGTGCACATGCCCTACGCGCTGCAGCTGCGCGATTCCACCGGGCCGGCCCCGCCCGACTGAGGCCGGTCCGCCGCGCTCAGGCGGCCTCGCGCACCACGATCCGCAGCGGATCGTCCCACTGCCGCAGCAGCTCGGCTTCGCGGGCCTTGGCCGCGTGCAGGTGCGCTTCCTTGACGTGGCCGTAGCCGCGGATCTGGTCCGGAATGGAGGCGATCTGCGCGGCCAGGCCGACGTTGCCGGCGTCCAGCTTCGGCAGCAGGCGCTCGATGGTGGCGAAGTAGTCCTCCACCAGCTGCCGCTCCTTGCGCCGCTCGGCGGTGCGGCCGAACGGATCGAACGCGGTGCCGCGCAGGAACTTCAGCTTCGCCAGCCAGCGGAACGCGGTGAACACCCACGGCCCGTACTCGCGCTTGACCAGGCGGCCGTGCTCGTCCTTCTTCGCCAGCAGCGGCGGGGCGAGGTGGAAATGCAGGCGGTAGTCGCCCTCGAACTGCTGCTGCAGGCGGCGCTGGAAGTGGCCGCCGGTGTACAGGCGTGCGACCTCGTACTCGTCCTTGTAGGCCATCAGCTTGAACGCGTAGCGCGCCACCGCCTCGGTCAGCGCGGTGGAGCCGGGCACGCGTTCCTGCTCGACCGCGCGCACCTTCTCCACCAGCGCGGTGTAGCGCGCGGCATAGGCGCGGTCCTGGTAGGCGGTGAGGAACACGCGGCGGCGCTCGACCAGTTCCTCCAGGCTGCGCGACAGGCGCAGGTCGTCCAGGGGCAGCGGCGCGACGTTGCCGGAGGCCGCATCCAGCGGCCAAGCCTGGCCGCTGCCGACGGCATCGGCCGCCGAGGCCGGCAGGCCGCGCCATTCGCGCCCGCCGCTGGCCGGGCGCGGCGCGCTGGTGCTGCCCCATTCGCTGCCTTCCCAGTCGCCCGGCGGCAGCACCTGCAGGTCGTCGGCGATGCCCTCGCTGGCGGTCACCGGGTTGGACACCAGGCCGGCGGCGCGCGCCACCGCATCCGGGTCGACCGCGGCCAGGCGGCCCCAGGCGAAGGCCTGCTTGTTCATCTCCACCGCCGCGCCGTTGAGCTCGATCGCGCGCATCAGCGCACCCTCGGACAGCGGCACCAGGCCCAGCTGCCAGGCATGGCCGAGCATGAACAGGTTGGTGGCGATGGCGTCGCCCAGCAGCGCGGTGGCCAGCTGGGTGGCGTCGAGCAGGCGCGGCTCGCGCCCGCCCAGGGCCAGCCTCACTCCGGCGATGATCTCGGCCGCGGGGAAGTGCAGGTCAGGCTGGGTGGTGAAGCTGCCGGGCATGGCCTCGTAGGTGTTGAGCACCACTTCCGAGCGCTCGGCGCGGACCTTGGACAGCGCCCAGTAGTCGTTGACCACGACCATGTCGCAGCCCAGCACCAGGTCGGCCTCGCCGGCGGCAATGCGCACGGCATGGATGTCGGCCGGCCGGCGCGCCAGGCGCACGTGGGTGGTGACCGCGCCGCCCTTCTGCGCCAGGCCGGTCTGGTCGAGCACGGTCGCGCCCTTGCCTTCCAGGTGGCCGGCCATGCCCAGCAGCGCGCCGATGGTCACCACGCCGGTGCCGCCGACGCCGGTGATCAGGATGTTCCAGGGCCGCTCCAGGTCGGTACGCGGCTGCGGCGCGGGCAGGTTGTCGAGCAGGGCCGCGGCCTCCGCGCGCGGGCCCTTGCGCGGGCGGCCGCCATGCACGGTGACGAAGCTGGGGCAGAAGCCCTCGACGCAGCTGTAGTCCTTGTTGCAGTTGGACTGGTCGATCTGGCGCTTGCGCCCGAACTCGGTCTCCTGCGGCAGCACCGACACGCAGAAGCTCTTCTGCCCGCAGTCGCCGCAGCCCTCGCACACCAGGGTGTTGACCATCACCCGCTTCTGCGGGTCCTCGAGCTTGCCGCGCTTGCGCCGGCGCCGCTTCTCGGTGGCGCAGGTCTGGTCGTAGATCAGGATCGAAACGCCCTTGACCTGGCGCAGGCGCCGCTGCACTTCGTCCAGTTCCTTGCGGTCGTGGAACTCCACGCCCGGCGGGAACAGTTCGCGCCTGTGCCAGCGCGAGATGTCGTCGCTGACCACCACGATGGTGTCGATGCCCTCGGCGCGCATCTGCCAGGCGATGTCCGGCACCGTCAGGGTGCCGTCCACCGGCTGGCCGCCGGTCATGGCCACCGCGTCGTTGTAGAGGATCTTGTAGGTGATGTTCACCTTCGCGGCGACGGCCTGGCGGATCGCCAGCGAGCCGCTGTGGAAGTAGGTACCGTCGCCGAGGTTCTGGAACACGTGCTCGGTCTCGGTGAACGGCGCCTGGCCCGCCCAGGTGACGCCTTCGCCACCCATGTGGGTGAAGGTGTCGGTGGAGCGGTCCATCCAGGTGACCATGTAATGGCAGCCGATGCCCGCCAGCGCGCGCGAGCCTTCCGGCACGCGTGTGCTGGTGTTGTGCGGGCAGCCGGAACAGTAGTGCGGCACGCGCGGGAACTGCGCGCGCGGCAGCGCCATCTCCGCCTCCTTCTCCTCCATCCAGCGCAGGCGCTGCTCGATGGATTCGGTCGTGAAAAAGCGCTGGATGCGGCGGCCGATCACCCCGGCGATGGTGGCCGGGGTCAGCTCGCCGGTGGACGGCAGGATCCACTCCCCGGCCTCGTCGTACTTGCCGACGATACTCGGGCGCCGGCCCCAGGCTTCCGGCCAGTTGTAGAACTGCTCCTTCATCTGCCGCTCGATGAAGGCCCGCTTTTCCTCCACCACGACGATGTCCTCCAGCCCGCGGGCGAAGGCGGCGATGCCCTGCGGCTCCAGCGGCCAGGTCATGCCGACCTTGTACACGCGGATGCCGATGTCGCGGCAGGCTTCCTCGTCCAGGCCCAGGTATTCCAGCGCCTGCAGCACGTCCAGGTAGCTTTTGCCGGTGGTGACGATGCCCAGCCGCGCGCGCGGCGAGTCCAGCACGATGCGGTCGACCCGGTTGGCGCGGGCGAAGGCCTGCGCCGCGCGCACCGCGTAGCGGTGCAGGCGCATCTCCTGGTCCAGCGGCGGATCGGGCCAGCGGATGTTGAGTCCGCCCGGCGGCAGCTCGAAATCCTCCGGCAGCACGATCCGGCGCGCGAACGGGTCCACGTCCACCGAGGCGGAGGATTCCACCGTCTCGGCGATGGTCTTGAAGCCGATCCAGCGCCCCGTGTAGCGGCTCATCGCCCAGCCGACCAGGCCCAGGTCGAGGATGTCCTGCACCCCGGCCGGGTTGAGCACCGGCATCATCGCGCTGACGAACTCGTCCTCGCTGCCGTGCGGCAGGGTCGAGCTGCGGCAGGCATGGTCGTCGGCGGCCAGCGCCAGCACGCCGCCATGCCTGGAGGTGCCGGCGGCGTTGCCGTGCTTGAACACGTCGCCGCAGCGGTCCACGCCCGGGCCCTTGCCGTACCACATGGCGTACACGCCATCGACCTTCGCCCCGGGGAACAGGTTGGTCTGCTGCGTGCCCCAGACCATGGTCGCGCCCAGGTCCTCGTTGAGGCCCGGCTGGAAGCGCACCTTGGCCGCTTCCAGGTGCTTGCGCGCGCGCCACAGTTCCAGGTCGAAGCCGCCCAGCGGGCTGCCGCGGTAGCCGCTGATGAAGCCGGCGGTGTCGAGCCCGGCCGCCGCGTCGCGCAGCTGCTGCATCAGCGGCAGGCGTACCAGCGCCTGCACGCCGCTGAGGTAGACGCGGCCGTCGCGGCGCGTGTAGCGGTGTTCCAGGGTGTAGTCGGCGTCGAAGGTGGCGAGCCCGGGCTGGTCGGCGGACGCGGGCGAAGTCAGTTCGGCGGTGCTGGTCATGACAGGCCTGGAGCGTGGGCTGGGCCGGGCGCCCGGCTGTAGCGCAACATCATAAACAAGCGCGCATGGACGGGCATGACACACTGCGGCGCGAACCCGTGCCGCGGCGGCCACGAAGTGGGACAATAGGCGCCCCCCACATCCCGCTTTCCCCGATGAACCGCATGCATGCGCAAGCCGGAACCGATCCGGATTGCCAACCTGCCGATGCCGGGAGCCGCTGAGGCACGCCATGGCATTGGACGCATTCGCACTGATCCTGGCCATGCTCGCCCTCGGCATGGCCATGGGCCGCACCACCCTGCTGCCGGACAATGCGTCCGAGGTGCTCAACCTGGTGGTGCTCTACGTCTGCCTGCCCGCCGCGGTGCTGCTGTACGTGCCGCGCCTGCACCTGCAATGGTCGCTGCTGGGCATGGCGCTCACGCCCTGGCTGCTGATGGGCGCGACCTGGCTGCTGGTGGGCCTGGCCGCGCGCCTGTGGAAGTTCGGCCGCGAGCAGTACGCGGTGCTGCTGCTGTGCGTGGGCCTGGGCAACACCAGCTTCCTCGGCTATCCGATGGTGCGCGCGCTGCTGGGCGAGAGCGCGGTGCAGTACGCGGTGGTGTACGACCAGTTCGGCACCTTCGTGATGCTGTCCACCTTGGGCCTGTACGTGTGCGCGCGCTACAGCGGCGACGCGCCGCCGGGCCCGCGCCAGGTGGCGCTGCGGATCGCGCGCTTCCCCCCGGCCTGGGCGCTGCTGCTGGGCCTGACCCTGATGCCGGCCGAGCCGCCGCACTGGATCGGCGCCGGGCTGCAGCGGCTGGCCGACGCCATGCTGCCGCTGGTGATGCTGGCGGTGGGCCTGTCGATCCGCCTGCGCCTGCCGCGCGAGGAACTGGGCCCGCTGCTTGCGGGGCTGTCACTGAAGCTGCTGGTGATGCCGGCCATCGCCCTGCCGCTGTCGCTGCTGTTCGGCATGCCGCCGCTGATGCTGCGTGCCAACGTGCTCGAATCGGCGATGCCGACCATGGTCTCGGCCGCGGCGCTGGCCATGGCCCATGGCCTGGCACCGCGGCTGTGCGCGGCCCTGGTCGGCTACGGCATCGTCGTGTGCCTGGCCACGTTGCCGGCCTGGGTCTGGCTGCTGGGCCGGTTCCACGGCTGAGGCGGCGCGGCGGGGCATCGCCGCCGCGCCGCGCGCGCCGGGCTCAGGCTTCGACCGCCGCCGGCGCCGCGAACAGCCGGATCGGGCGGATGCCGTGGGTGCGTTCGGCCAAATCGGCGGTTTCCACCAGCGCCGCCAGCTGCTGCCGGTACAGGTCCAGGAACGCGTCCTCCAGTGGCAGCACGGCGCGCGCAAACGCGAACGGGTCGGCGCCGGCGCTGGAGTAGTGGCCGCAGCGCTTGAGCAGCAGCTGGCCCAGCGGCTGCCCGCTGCCGGGGACGGCGTCGTCGAGCCTGCCGAGCAGGGCGCCCACCTGCTCGCGGCAGCGCTCGGCGCGCGCATGCACGCGCGGCCGCAGCACTTCGTCGCCGCTGCCCATGCCGGCGTGCATGCGCATGCACACCCGCGCCTCCTGCAGGGTGCGCGCCAGCTCCGGCCAGTGCGCGTGCATCCTGGCCAGCAGCGCCAGGCGCGCCTCGGCCTCGTCGCGGGCCGCGCCGTCCAGGGTGTCCACCGCGTGCCGCAGGCGCCGCGCGAACACCGCCAGGATGCGCCGGGCCAGGCGCAGGTCCGGGGTATCCGCGGCCACGCAGGCGCCGTATTCGGCGCGCAGCGCGCCGGGGTCGGGCGGGCTGCCGTCGGGCATCACGAAGTCTTCTTCCTGGTCGAGCAGGGCGATCCACAGCGCCAGGGCGTCGGCGCGCTCGCGCAGGCGGTCCAGGCGCTGCCACAGGCCGGTCGCTTCCGGGCCGAGGCGGCGCAGTTCGTCCACGCTGCCCTGCCAGTCGAAGGCCGCCGCCGGCAGCAGGCCGGCTTCGGCCGGGTCCAGCAGCGGCACGCTGCCGAGCATGCCGTTGGTGTAGCGCTGCCAGGCCGCGGCGGTGGCGTCGGCCAGGCGGCCGCGGCCGAGCAGCTCGGCCGCGCCGATCAGCTGGCGCGGGCCGTAGTCCAGCTCCATGCCGGCGTAGTAGTGGGCGGTGACCTGGCGGCACAGCGCGGGGAAGTCGGCGAACAGCGCGGCGGCGGGACGGTCGTCGCGGAAGATGCCCGGCGCCTGCAGCGCCTGCGCGTTCGCGATCCGGGCCTGGTCGGCCGGATGCGAATCCCAGTAGCGCGTGGTGTCGTCGGACTGCAACTGGGCCTCGACCGATTCCCAGTCCTGCCTGCCCCACTGCTGCAGGCGCTGGGCGGTGGCGCCGGGCAGGTCGTCGACCAGGCGGCCTTCGCCCCAGGCCTTGCGGTTGAGCCGGTCGACCTCGTGCCAGGCATGTTCCAGCGCGCGCATGCGCAGCGCGGTCGCGGCGAAGGCCTCGCTGCCGGCGACCGTGGCCTCGTAGCGGTCGGCATCGAACTCCATTTCCTGGGACAGCCGCCGGCTCATGCGGAAGCTGAGCTGGAACATCCCCCGCAGCAGCAGGCGCGTGGCCCACAGGCAGGCCAGGGTCGCCAGGCAGGTGAGGTGGACGATGCCGCCCATTTCCTCGTCCTCCAGCCAGCGCCGCAGGCGCCCATCCCAGGCATCGTCCTGGTAGGCGCGCGACTCCAGCCAGTAGTTCACCCGGTTGATCAGGTGCGCCGCGCGCATGCCGCCGCGCTGGGCGAAGTGGCCGAACTCGTGGGCCAGCACCCCGACCAGCTCGCGCGCGCTCATGCCCGCCACCAGCGGCAGGCCGATGGTGAGGGTGCGCGCGCCGCCGAGCAGGCCGGCCGGGCCGGGCACGAACTGCACCCAGGCGTTGACCTGGTGGGTGAGGTGGATCGCGCGCGGCGGACGGATGCCGATGGCCGCGCACAGCGCGTGCACCGCGGCGGTGAAGCCGGGGTCCTGTTCCGGTTCCAGGCGTACCGGTTCCGGGGCGCGGGTGCGCGGGGCGAAGAACGGCTTGAGCAGGAACACCACCAGCACGCCGATGATGAAGCCCGGCGCGGTCCAGCCGACCAGGCGCAGCATGCCGTGGCCGCTGCGCGGGGCCCACTCCAGGTAGTAGTGCACGCCCAGCCAGGCCAGCCCGGCGACCAGGCCCAGGTAGGCCAGGGGTATCAGGCAGGACAGCACCGCCACCAGCCACAGCAGCAGGTCGTACAGCGGGTTGCGCGGCGGGCGCGGGATCGAACCGGGACGCAGCTGGCGCAGCTGCGTGGTGGGCGCTACGGCGTTGCCGGCGGGAATCGAGGACATCGTGCCAGGCCTCCTTGCGATGGCAGGGCGCATGCATGCCAGCCGCGCCGCCACGGGCGTCTTCCCTTGCCCGCGGACCTGTTCCATGGTTCGGCTGCGGCGGCCTGGCCCCCCTGGCCGCCGCGCCCGAGCATAGCCAAGCGCGCGGCGCGGCGCGAACCGGCGGCGCGGCTCAGTCCGCCGGCACGGTGCGCGGCAGGGCCCATTCGCGCAGCGCGCGGACCTGCTCGGCCATCAGCACCGACAGCGGGCGGGTGGCGTGGATCTCGTCCATCAGCAGGGTGGTGTCCAGCGGACGCTGCTCGGCGTGCGCGGCATACAGGCCGGAGACGATGGCCTGCTCGAGCTCTGCGCCGGAGAAGCCCTCGGTCGCGGCCGCCAGCGCCGACAGGTTGAAGCCCTGCGGCTGCAGCCCGCGCGCGGCCAGGTGGATGCGCAGCAGTTCCACCCGGGTGGAGGGGTCGGGCAGGTCGACGAAGAAGATCTCGTCGAAGCGGCCCTTGCGCAGCAGCTCGGCCGGCAGGTGCTGGACCTGGTTGGCGGTGGCCACCAGGAACACCGGCGCCTTGCGCTCGGCCATCCAGGTCAGCAGGTAGCCCAGTACCCGGCGCGAGACGCCGCCGTCGCCATCGCCGGAGTCGGCGGCCACGCCCTTCTCGATCTCGTCGATCCACAGCACGCACGGCGCCAGCTGGTCGGCCGAGGCCAGCGCCGTGCGCAGGTTCTGTTCGGTCTCGCCGTGGTACTTGGCGTACAGGGTGCCGAAGTCCAGGCGCAGCAGCGGCACCCCGAAGCCGCCGGCGATGGCCTTGGCCAGCAGCGACTTGCCGCAGCCCTGCACGCCCAGCAACAGGATCCCGCGCGGCGGCTCCAGCCCCGGCGGCGGGCTGCCGGCGAACGCGGCCTGGCGCAGCTGCACCCAGCGCTTGAGCCGGCGCGCGCCGGCGACTTCGTCCATGGCCGCCGCGTCGTATTCGTAGTGCAGGTGGCCGCTGCGGTTGAGCAGTTCGAACTTCAGCCTGGCCAGCTGCGGCAGGTCCGAGGCGGTGAGCGCACCGTCGGCGTGGATCAGCTGGCGGGCGATGCGGCGGGCGTCGTGCAGGTCCAGCCCCTGCAGGTGGCGCACGATCTGCTGCACCGCCTCGGCCTCGACCTCCACCCGGCGCCCGCCGTTCTCGCGGGCGTAGGCCTCCGCCTCCTCGCGCACCAGCTTCAGCAGCGCCGCCGCGTCCGGCAGGCGCGGGGTGAAGCGCACCGCCATGGCTTCCAGCTCCGGCGGCAGTTCCACCTTCGCCCCGACCAGCACGATCACGTGCGGCTGGCAGTGGCGGCGCTGGAGGATGTCGCGCAGCAGGCGCTGGTGGCTGGCGTAGCCCAGGTAGGGGTGGAAGTCGAGCAGCAGGTAGATGCCGCGCTGGTCGGCCTCCTGGATCGCGCGCAGCACCGAGGAGGCGTCCGGCGGGCCCTGCGGCGGATCCTCGCGGTCCAGGTCCAGGCGGCGCAGGCCCTCGGTGATGGTCCAGCGGTGCAGGGCCCGCCACACGTGCAGCAGCGACTGCCGGAACAGCTCCACCACCCGGTCCTCGTCGCGGGTCTCGACCACCACCAGCGGCGTGTTGGCGCGGATCAGGGCGGTCAGGTCCTGCAGCTGGCTCATGGCACGTCCGTGTCGGGGAGACGGGGAAAGATAGCAACCCGCCGGGCTTCCTACCGCCTCCACCGGGGGCGGTGTAACCTGCGGCCAGCCCAATGGGAGCAAGCGGCGGATGAAGACGATCCTGGTGGCCGGGTCCAAGGGCGGCGTGGGCAAGACCACGATCGCCACCCATCTGGCGGCGCACGCGGCACTGCAGGGCCGGCGGACAGTCCTGGCCGACGCCGACCCGCAGGGATCGGCCACCCGCTGGGCGCAGCGCCGCGCCGCCCTGGACAGCGCCGTGCTGCCGGTGGACGCCAGCACCCGCCGCGGCTGGGAGCGGCTGCCGGCCGACGCCGACCTGGTGGTGGTCGACGCCGCCGCCGGCGCCCTGGCCGCCGACCTGGAGCGCTTCCTGGAACGCGCCGACGCGGTGGTGGTGCCGCTGCAGCCCTCGGCGCTGGACATCGAGGCCACCGTGGCCTTCCTCAACACCCTGGCCAAGGTGCCGCGGGTCCACGCCCGGCGCCTTCCGGTGGGGCTGGTGCTCAACCGCAGCAAGCCGTGGACCAACACCAGCCAGCAGGCGGTGCAGATGCTGTCAGATTGGCCCTATCCGCTGGTGGCGCAGCTGCGCGACACCCAGGCCTACACCGTGCTGGTGGGCCTGGGCCGCAGCCTGTTCGACTACCACTCCGCGCAGGTGCGCGACCACCAGGGCGACTGGGAGCCACTGCTGCAGTGGCTGGACCAGGCCTGACCTCCCGCCTCCGCGAGGACATCCCGTGCGTGAACTGATCCTGCTGCGCCATGCCCATGCCGAACCCGGGGCCCCCGGCCAGGCCGACATCGACCGCCCGCTGTCGGCCCACGGCCTGGCCGAGGCCGAGGCCGCCGGGCGCTGGCTGCTGGCCCACGGCCTGCTGCCGGACCGCGTGCTGTGCTCGCCGGCGCGGCGCGCGCGCGAAACCCTGGAAGCGGTGCTGGCGGTCACCGGCTACGCCGAGCAGCGCCTGGAAGGATCGATCTACGAGGCCACCCCCGGCACCCTGATCGGCCTGCTGGACGAGCAGCAGGAGGTGGAGCGGCTGATGCTGGTCGGCCACAACCCGGGCCTGGAGCGGCTGGTGGCCCTGCTCGACAGCGGCCGTTCGGACGAATACCGCGGCATGCCCCCGGCCGGGCTGGCGGTGCTGTCGCTGCCGACCGCGCAGCCAGTGGAACCGGGCGTGGGCCGCCTGACCGCATTCTGGTGGCCTTGAGCGGATGCGGTACCCGCGCTGGTTGCTGGCCCTGGCGTTGTGGCCCGCGCTCGCCGCGGCGGCGGTGCAGGAGCCGGCCGCCGTCGCCGCGCCGGCGGTGACGCTGTACGAGCTGGATACCGTCCACAGCCGGCTGGAATTCGAGGTGCGCACCCGCGTCGGCCAGCGCCTGCGCGGCCAGTTCCCGCGCTACGAGGGCCTGGTCGACCTCTTGCCCGACGGCCGCCACCGGGTACGCTTGCGGATTTCCACCGCCTCCGCCGAGATCCCGGGCAAGCCGCGCTACACCGGCTGGATGCGCGGCGAGGCCTTCTTCGACACCCTGCGGTACCCCTGGATGGAATTCGTCTCCGACCCCTTCCCGCCGGACGCGCTGGCCCGCGGCGGCCGCCTGCACGGGCGCCTGACCCTGCGCGGCGCGACCCGCGGCGAGGTGCTGGAGGTGCAGCCGGCGCCCTGCGCCCGTCCCGGCCTGGACTGCGCGGTGCAGGTGGAGGGCGACATCGTGCGCAGCGACTACGGCATGGGCGACTGGCAGCTGGTGCTGTCCGAGCGGGTGCGCTTCACCATGCAGGTGCGCCTGCGCGAGGCGGGGCCGCGGTGAGGGCCTGGACCCGGCCACTGCTGGCCGCGTTGCTGGCGCTGGCGGCCAGCGCCTGCAGCACCCTGAGCCCGCAGCTGCGCGAGCAGGCCGCGGCGGTGGCGGTGGCCGGGCGCGACGCGCAGCTGGACTGCGAGCGCGCCGACCGCTGCGCCGCCCCCTCGCCGCTGCGCGAACTGGCCGGCGAGGCCTTCGCCGAGACCGCCAGCGCGCCCGACGGCCGCACCCGGCACCGCGCGCTGATCCTGGACGAGGGCGGCGAGGCGCTGCTGGCGCGGATCAACCTGATGCGCAGCGCTACCCGCCGCATCGACCTGCAGACCTACATCTTCGACAAGGACGACAGCGCGCGCCTGGTGCTGGACGAACTGCTGGCCGCGGCCCGCCGCGGGGTCAAGGTGCGGGTGCTGATCGACCAGCTCTCGGCGATCGCCGACCTCCGCATCCTGGCCGCCCTGGCCGGCGCGCACCAGAACCTGGAGCTGCGCATCTACAACCCGACCTTCGGCCGCGCCAAGCCCAACTACCTGCACTACGCGGCCAGCGTGATCTGCTGCTTCCGCCGCTTCAACCAGCGCATGCACAACAAGCTGCTGGTGATCGACGACGCGGTCGGCATCTCCGGCGGGCGCAACTACCAGGACGACTACTACGACTGGGACAGCCAGTACAACTTCCGCGACCGCGACGTGCTGGTGGCCGGGCCGGTGGTGCGCGAGATGCAGCGCAACTTCGCCGCCTACTGGAACGACCGCCGCAGCGTGCCGGTGGAGCGGCTGGACGACGTGGCCCGGCTGCTGCTGTCCTCCGGCGTGCCGGAGATGCCGCCGGCCACGCCGGCGCGCCCGGAACGGGTGGAGCGGATGCGCCAGGCGGCGGCCGACGCCGGGCTGGTGGAGGAGCGCCTGGCCCGGCGCGCGATGGCGGTGGGCCCGGTGGAGTACCTGGCCGACGTGCCGAAGAAGCACCGCGAGGGCGAGAGCCGGGTCAGCGGCGCCTCCGGGCTGGCCGGGCTGCTGGCGCAGGCACGCGAGGAAGTGCTGCTGCAGACCCCGTACCTGGTGCTGTCCGACAGCGCGGTGGAGATCTTCCGCCAGCTGCGCCAGCGCGAGCGGCCACCGCGGGTGGTGGCCTCGACCAACAGCCTGGCGGCCACCGACAACGCGATCGTCTACGCGCTCAGCTACAAGTACAAGCGCCGCAACGTGCGCGAGCTGGGCTTCGACATCTACGAGTACCGGCCGTTCCCCGAGGACCCGCCGGTGGACCCGGCGCTGGGCGCCTGGCAGCCGGGCGACGCCGAGACGCAGGATCCTTCGGTGCCGCGCAGCGAACTGCCCGGCGCGGTCTCCGGCTCCGGCGGCGGGCGCGGCCGCGCCGACGACGACCGCCGGCAGGTGCGCGACAAGCTGCGCACCGAGAGCCGGCCCTCGCTGCTGAGCACCAGCCACCCGGCCAACCGCCCGGTGCCGGTGCGCGCCCAGGGCAAGCGCCCGCGCATGGGCCTGCACGCCAAGTCGATGGTGATCGACCGCCGCATCGCGGTGATCGGCACCCACAACTTCGACCCGCGCAGCGAGACCTACAACACCGAGGGCGTGGTGGTGATCGAGGACCCGGCCTTCGCCGGCGCCCTGGCCGCCAGCATCGAGCGCGACATCGCCCCCGGGAACTCCTGGACCGTGGCCCCGCGCGCGCGGCCGCCGGTGCTGTCCGGGCTCAACTACAGCATGAACAAGGTGCTGGAGAAGTCGCCGGTACTGGACCTGTGGCCGTGGCGCTACGCCACCAACTACGTGTTCCAGCCCGGCCCGGAGTGCCCGCGGCCGCTGCCGCGGCGCGACCCGCGCTTCCACCAGTGCTACGTGGCGGTCGGCGACTTCCCCGAGGTCAGCCTCGGCCCGCGCTCGATCCTGACCCGCATGCTGACCGCCTTCGGTGCCGGCCTGGTGCCGATCCTCTGAGCCGGCGGCGATAATCGCCGCCCCTTCCGCGCAGGAGCAGCACCGATGGTGTTCCGTGGTCCGGTCGACCTGGACGAACTCAACCGCCTCAGCCGCGGCACCCTGATCGAGCACCTGGGCATCGTGTTCACCGCCGCCGGCGACGACTGGCTGCAGGCGACCATGCCGGTGGCGGGCTTCACCCGCCAGCCGTACGGCCTGCTCCACGGCGGCGCCTCGGTGGTGCTGGCCGAGACCCTGGGCAGCAGCGCCGGCAACCTGTGCCTGGACACCCGCGTGCAGCAGGCGGTGGGCCTGGAGATCAACGCCAACCACCTGCGCGCGGTGCGCGAGGGCGTGGTCACCGGCACCGCGAAGGCGGTGCACGTGGGCCGCAGCACCCAGGTCTGGGACATCCGCATCGAGGACGGACGCGGGCGCCCGGCCTGCGTCTCGCGCCTGACCCTGGCGGTGGTCGCGGTGGCCGCGCCGCAGGCCGGCGCGGCCTGATCCGGCGCCGTCGCCGCGGCAAAGCCGGCGCCCATCCCCAACCGGGCGCCGCATCCGGTATCGTGCGCGTCCTATGGACCACGCTCCCCCACGAGCCGCCCGGCGCCGTGCCCGGCCCGGATCCGGCGTTGCCCGCCTGTTCCGCTACCTCTACCGCGTCCCGCTGCTGCTGCTGCACCTGCTGCTGCCGCTGCCGCTGACCGTGCTGTGCCAGGTCACGCCGCTGGCGCGCCTGCGCTGGGGCGGCGAGACCCTGGGCGACCGCGCGGTGCGCGCCTGGTCGGGCGGGCTGATGTGGGTGTTCGGCTTCCGCCTGGTGCGGATCGGCCAGCCGCTGCCGGGGCCGGTGCTGTTCGTGGCCAACCACGTCAGCTGGGTCGACATCGAGATGCTGCACAGCCAGCGCATGATGGGCTTCGTCGCCAAGCGCGAGATCGCCGGCTGGCCGGTGGTCGGCTGGCTGGCCACCCTGGGCCAGACCATCTACCACCAGCGCGGCAACACCGACTCGCTGGCCGGGGTGATCGCGGTGATGCTCGAGCGCCTGCGCCAGGGCCGCGCGGTCGGCGTGTTCCCGGAAGGGCGCACCCGCGACGGCAGCGCGGTCGGCCCGTTCCACGCGCGCATCTTCCAGGCCGCGGTCGAGGCCGGCGTGCCGGTGCAGCCGGTGGCGCTGCGCTACGGCGAACGCGGTGACGCGCAGACGGTGGTGGCGTTCGGTCCGCGCGAGAGCTTCGTGGCCAACTTCCTGCGCCTGCTGGGCGAACCGGCGCGGCGCGCCGAGGTGCATTTCCTCGAGCCGATCGCGCCGGGCCAGGTCGAGGGGCGCCGCCGCCTGGCCGAGTTGTCGCGCGAACGCATCGTGGCGGTGATGGAACGCTGATCCGGGCGCCGGGCACTTGCGCCGTCCGCGTCGTCCGGCGAATGATTGCCGGTGAAACTGCAAGTCCCGCTCCCCCGGATGCTGACCGCCGCCGACTTCCAGCCGCCGCGCCTGCTGCGCAATCCGCACGTGCAGTCGGTGCTGGGCTCCAGCGTCCTGCGCCGCCACCGCGGCCTGCGCGCGCTGGCCGCCAGCGGCGCCCAGACCCGCGAACTGATCCTGGACGGCGGCAACGGCGTGCGCCTGCAGGGCTGGCACAGCCGGGTGCCGGGCGTGCAACCGCGCGGCATGGCCCTGCTGCTGCATGGCTGGGAAGGCAGCGCCGAGTCCGGGTACATGCGCATGGCCGCCGCGCGCCTGCTCGGCTGCGGGCTGGAAGTGTTCCGCCTGAACTTCCGCGACCACGGCGGCACCCACCACCTCAACGAGGACCTGTTCCACTCCAACCGCCTGGACGAGGTGGTGCACGCGGCCGCCGACATGGTGGCGCGGCTGCGGGTGCGCGACCTGGTGGTGGCCGGCTACTCGCTGGGCGGCAACTTCGCCCTGCGCCTGGGCCTGCGCGCGGCGGTGGCGGGGCTGCCGCTGCGCCACATCGCCGCGGTCTGCCCGCTGGTGGACCCGGCCAGGACCATGGACCACATGGAACGCGCGCCGCAGATCTACGACTGGTACTTCCGGCGCAAGTGGCGCAGTTCGCTGCTGCGCAAGCGCGAACTGTTCCCGGACCGCTACGGCTACGACGACGCCACCCTGCGCCTGGACATGCGCGGGCTGATGGGCTGGCTGGCCCAGCGCCACGCCGGCTTCGGCTCGGTCGAGGCCTACTTCGACAGCTATTCGATCGCCGGCCGGCGCCTGGCCGCGCTGGACGTGCCGGCCGACATCCTGATGTCGCGCGACGACCCGGTGATCCCGATCGACCATTTCCAGGACTGGCAGCTGCCGGCCTGCGCGCGGCTGGAGGTGGCGTCCTGGGGCGGCCACTGCGCGTTCCTGGAGAGCCTCAACGGCGACGGTTTCGCCGAGCGCTGGGTGGCCGAACGCCTGTGCGCGGCGCTGCCGGCCGGCTGAGCCCCGCGCCTTCCGGTCCGCGCCGGCGCGGCCTCGGCTACGCTGTGGCCCACCACCACAGGGAGGCAGACACATGCGCATCTGGAGCGACAGTTTCCCCGCCGGCGGCCCGATCGCCGCCGAATTCGCGCTGGGCGCGATCGACGGCTTTGGCGGCAACCGCAACCCGCACCTGGCCTGGGACGGGGTGCCGGAGGGCACCCGCTCGCTGGTGCTGCTGTGCATCGACCCGGACGCGCCGACCGTGCCGGAGACCGTGGGCCGCGAGGACATGGAGATCCCGGTGGAGCAGCCGCGCACCGAGTTCGTGCACTGGGCCATGGTCGACATCGCCCCGGCGATGGCGGCGATCGAGGCCGGCAGCTGCAGCGACCGCCCGACCCGCGGCGGCAAGCGCCAGCCGCCGGGCCCGGAAGGCGCGCGCCAGGGGCTGAACGACTACACCGGCTGGTTCGCCGGCGACGCGCACATGGGCGGCGACTACTACGGCTACGACGGCCCGTACCCGCCATTCAACGACGCCCGCGTGCACCGCTATTTCTTCCGCCTGTTCGCCCTGGACGTGCCGCGGCTGGACGTGCCCGACCGCTTCACCGCCGCCGACGCGCTGCGCGCCATGCAGGGCCACGTGCTGGGCGAGGCCGCGGTGCACGGCACCTACACCCTCAACAGCCGCCTGGGCTGAGCCTGCGCGCGGCGCCGGGGTGGAGAAGATCGACCTCAAGCGCAGCCTGGGGCCGCTGTACCGGCCGGCCCCGGGCATCGTCGAGCTGGACGTGCCCGCGTCCGGCTTCCTGATGGTCGACGGCCGCGGCGACCCGGACACCGCGCCGGCCTGGCGCGAGGCCGTGGAGGCGCTGTACGCCGTGGCCTACGCGGTGAAGTTCGCGCTGAAGCGGCGGCGCGCGCTGGACTACGTGGTGATGCCGCTGGAGGCGCTGTGGTGGTCGGACGACCTGTCCAGCTTCGTCCGCGGCGACCGCGCTGCCTGGCAATGGACCGCGATGATCATGCAGCCGCCGGAGGCGGACGCGGACCTGGTCGCCGAAGCGGTGGCCGGCGTGCGCGCGAAGAAGGCGCTGCCGGCGCTGCGGCGGCTGCGCCTGGAGAGCTTCGCCGAAGGGCGTTGCGCGCAGCTGCTGCACGTCGGTCCGTACCGGGACGAGGGGCTGGCCATCGCCCGCCTGCACGCCTGGATCCGCGAGCGTTCGGCGCTGCGCGGGCGCCACCACGAGATCTACCTCGGCGATCCGCGCCGCAGCCGGCCGGAGAAGCTGAAGACCCTGCTGCGCCAGCCGATGGCATGAGCCGCCATGCCGGCCGCGGCGGCGTGTCCGGCCGCGGGCGGCTGCCGCGCGGCGCGGTTACTGCGCCGGCATCAACGCCAGCAGGCCGATGCCCAGCAGGATCCGGTAGACGGCGAAGCCGGTGAAGCGGTGCGCCTTGATGTAGCCCATCAGCCAGCGCACCACGCCGAAACCGGTCGCGGCGGCGGCGGCGAAGGCCAGGGCCACGCCGGCCCAGTCCTCGCCGCCGAGCCCGCCTTCCATGGCCAGTTCCAGGAAGGCGTAGGCGCTGGCCGCGAACATGGTCGGGATGCCGACCAGGAACACGAACTCGGCGGCGGAGGCGCGCCGGCTGGTGCCGGCCAGCATGGCCATGAAGATCGCCGCGGCCGAGCGCGAGGTGCCCGGGAACACGCCGGCCACGACCTGGGCCAGGCCGACCAGGACCGCGACCTTCCAGCTGATCGTGGCCACGTCGCCGCGCTTTTCGGCGTAGTGCTCGGCCACCAGCATCCAGATGCCGCCCAGCACCAGCGCCCAGGCGATCGGAGTCACCGTCTCCGGCAGTTCCCAGCCGGCCAGGCGCACCGGCAGGCCGACCAGCGCGGTAACCAGGAACGCGACCGCCAGCTTGGCCACGTAGTCGCGGGTGGCCGGGTCGCCGAGGCTGGTCGCCAGCTCCCACAGCCGGCGCCGGAACACCAGGGTCACGGCGAGGATCGCGCCGGCCTGGATCACGATGTTGAAGAAGTCCGAACGCGCGCCCAGCCAGTGCTGGGCGATCAGCAGGTGCCCGGTGCTGGAGATGGGCAGGAATTCCGTCAGTCCTTCGAGGATGCCCAGCAGCAGGGCGGAGAGCAGTTCGGACACGTGGCGGCGTCGTCGGTTGGGAGGGCGGCCCCAGCATACGCGAGCAAATGCTGCACTGGCACATCCCCAAAAAGGTGCATTGCTCGCACCAAAATAATGCACCTGTTTGGTGCCTCGTTCCCCTTCCCGGACCGGAAGTTCAGTCAAATCAACGGCTTGTGACGAGTGTGATGGTTGGCACGGACCCTGCTACGGAACGGGTACCCATCAACCCGAGGTTGCACAGCGATGTCCGTGGAAAACGTTGAGAAGCTGATCAAGGACAACAAGGTCGAGTTCGTCGACCTGCGATTCGTCGACATGCGCGGCATGCAGCAGCACGTCACCTTCCCGGCCAGCCTCGTCGAGGACTCGCTGTTCGAGGACGGCAAGATGTTCGACGGCTCCTCGATCGCAGGCTGGAAGGGCATCAACGAGTCGGACATGCTGCTGATGCCGGATCCGGAGACCGCGCTGCTCGATCCGTTCACCGCCGACCCGACCCTGATCCTGACCTGCGACGTGCTCGACCCGGCGACCATGCAGGCCTACGCGCGCTGCCCGCGCGGCGTGGCCAAGCGCGCCGAGGCCTACCTCAAGTCCTCCGGCATCGCCGACGCCGCGTTCTTCGGCCCGGAGCCGGAGTTCTTCATCTTCGACGCGGTGCGCTTCGCCAACGACATGGGCCACACCTTCTTCGAGATCGAGTCCGAGGAGGCGGCCTGGAACAGCGGCACCAAGTACGAGACCGGCAACACCGGCTACCGACCGGGCGTGAAGGGCGGCTACTTCCCGGTCGCCCCGCACGACTCGCTGCACGACCTGCGCGCGGAGATGTGCAAGGTGCTGGAGGAGGCCGGCATCCCGGTCGAGGTCCACCACCACGAGGTGGCCACCGCCGGCCAGTGCGAGATCGGCACCCGCTTCAACACCCTGGTGCGCAAGGCCGACGAGCTGCTGACCCTGAAGTACATCGTCAAGAACGTCGCCCACCGCAACGGCAAGACCGCCACCTTCATGCCCAAGCCGATCGTCGGCGACAACGGCAGCGGCATGCACGTGCACCAGTCGCTGTCCAAGGACGGCAAGAACCTGTTCTCCGGCGACGGCTACGGCGGCCTGTCGCAGCTGGCGCTGTGGTACATCGGCGGCATCTTCAAGCACGCCCGCGCGATCAACGCCTTCGCCAACGCCGGCACCAACAGCTACAAGCGCCTGGTCCCGGGCTTCGAGGCGCCGGTGATGCTGGCCTACTCGGCGCGCAACCGCTCGGCCTCCTGCCGCATCCCGTGGGTGTCCAGCCCGAAGGCCCGCCGCATCGAGATCCGCTTCCCCGACCCGCTGCAGTCCGGCTACCTGACCTTCACCGCGCTGATGATGGCCGGCCTGGACGGCATCAAGAACCAGATCGACCCGGGTGCGCCGAGCGACAAGGACCTGTACGACCTGCCGCCGGAGGAAGAGAAGAACATCCCGAAGGTCTGCTCCAGCCTCGACCAGGCGCTGGAGGCGCTGGACGCGGACCGCGAGTTCCTCAAGGCCGGCGGCGTCATGAGCGACGACTTCATCGACGGCTACATCGCGCTGAAGATGCAGGAAGTCACCAAGTTCCGCGCGGCCACGCACCCGCTGGAATACCAGCTGTACTACGGCAACTGACCGGCTGCGGCGCGGGGGCGACCCCGCGCCGCTTCCGCATCCGTGCGCGATACCGCCGTCCGCCAGGGGGCCGGGCGGCAGTGGAAGGAGAGAGAGAAGCGAAGCAAGCAAAGGGGATTCCCGGGCCTGCATGACCTCCCCCAAGAAGTCGGATGCAGCCTGCGAATCGGTGCGCCGCCGCCGTCACGGAGCGGCCATGTCGAAAGGGAACGGCCGGGCCACCCGGCCCGGCCACTCCCGGAGTTCCGAACGCCGGCCGCAATGGCCGGAACCTCCACCATCGGGATGCGAACATGAAACTGATCACCGCAATCATCCGGCCGTTCAAGCTTGACGAGGTGCGCGAAGCCCTCGCCCAGGCTGGCGTGTCCGGCATCACCGTGACCGAGGTCAAGGGCTTCGGTCGCCAGAAGGGGCACACCGAGCTGTACCGGGGCGCCGAGTACGTCGTCGACTTCCTGCCCAAGATCAAGATCGAGACGGTCGTGACCGACGACCGCGTCGACGCCGTGCTGGAAGCCATCCAGCAGTCGGCGGGCACCGCCAAGATCGGCGACGGCAAGATCTTCGTCACCGCCGTCGAGCAGGTCATCCGCATCCGCACCGGCGAGATCGGCGCGGACGCGCTCTAACCCACCCCGGAGAGAACCATGAAGACGCGATTCCTGGCCGGGTGGAAGACCCGGTTCTATTCCGTGTGCCTGATGATGCTGGTTTCGGCGCTGGCGACCACCGCCTTCGCCGCCCAAGCGCAGGAAACCGCCGCGCCGCCGGCCGAGGAAGCCGCCGCGGCGGTCGCCGCCGCCGCCGATGCCACGGCCGACGCTGCTGCCGCGGTCGGGGAAGCGGCCGCCGAGCCCGCCGCCGCCGAGGAGGCGCCGGCCGAGGAGGAGGCGAGCCTGGATTCGGGCGATACCGCCTGGATGCTGACCTCGACCCTGCTGGTGCTGCTGATGATCGTGCCCGGCCTGGCCCTGTTCTACGGCGGCCTGGTGCGCAGCAAGAACGTGCTGTCGGTGCTCAGCCAGGTGCTGGTGGTGGCCTCGATCGTGATCGTGCTGTGGGCCTTCTACGGCTACAGCGCGGTGTTCACCGAGGGCAACGCCTTCTTCGGCTCGTTCACCGAGAAGTCGTTCCTCAAGGGCATCGGCGTCGACACCCTCAGCGGCACCATCCCGGAGCTGCTGTTCGTGGCCTTCCAGTCCACCTTCGCCGCCATCACCACCGCGCTGATCGTCGGCGCCTTCGCCGAGCGCATCAAGTTCAAGGCGGTGCTGCTGTTCTCGGTGCTGTGGTTTACCTTCAGCTACCTGCCGATGGCGCACATCGTGTGGGGCGGCGGCTACCTGGGCGAGCTGGGCGCGATCGACTTCGCCGGCGGCACCGTGGTGCACATCAACGCCGGCGTGGCCGGCCTGGTCGGCGCCTACTTCGTCGGCAAGCGCCTGGGCTTCGGCCAGACCGCGCTGAAGCCGCACAACGTGCCGTTCACCTTCATCGGCGCCGCCCTGCTGTGGATCGGCTGGTTCGGCTTCAACGCCGGCTCGGCCGCCGCCGCCGACGGCACCGCCGCCCTGGCCTTCATCAACACCATCCTCGCTACCTCGGCGGCGGTGGTCGGCTGGACCCTGGTCGAGGCCATCAGCAAGGGCAAGCCGTCGGCGCTGGGCGCCGCCTCCGGCGCGGTCGCCGGCCTGGTCGGCATCACCCCGGCCTGCGGCACGGTCGGTCCGCTGGGCGCGATCGTGATCGGCCTGGCCGCCGGCGCGATCTGCGTGTGGGGCGTCACCGGCCTGAAGAAGCTGCTGAACGTGGACGACACCGCCGACGTGTTCGGCGTGCACGGCGTCGGCGGCATCGTCGGCGCGGTCCTGACCGGCGTGTTCACCGCGCCCTCGCTGGGCGGCACCGGCGACGCCGACTTCTCGATCGGCAGCCAGGTCTGGATCCAGGTGGTCAGCATCGGCTTCACCATCGTCTGGTGCGCCGTGGTCACCGTGCTGGCCCTGCTGGTGGCCAAGCTGGTGTTCGGCCTGCGCGTCAACGAGGAGGCCGAGCGCATCGGCCTGGACATCAGCTCGCACGGCGAGTCCGCCTACGAGGTCTGAGTGGCATCGCGCCGCGGGCACAGGCCGCGGCGCGCTTCCTGCAACAACCGCGGTGGCGCCGCCCGGCGCCACCGCCCGATCCCCGCGCGCTGCCCGAGCGGCCGCGCCTGCAATGCGCCGAGGTGAACCGTGTTCCGCCTTCCCGTCACCCATGCGCGCCGGAGGCAGTGCTTGCCGCCGCCGCCGCGGGGCGGTGCAATGGGGCATGAGCCCGGACCTGCGCACGCTCTTTCCCGCCGTCCTCTGCCTGCTGCTGGCCGCCTGCGCGCACGCGCCGCAGCGCAGCCCGCTGGCGCAATGGACGCCTTCGCCCAACCACGACGCCCGGCGGCCCTCGCTGGTCGTGCTGCACGCCACCGAACAGGGCTCGGTGGCGGAGAGCCTGCACACGCTGCGCACCCGCAACAGCGGCGGGCCGGTAAGCGCGCACTACCTGGTCGGCGCCGACGGCAGCGTGCACCAGCTGGTCGACGACCGGCGCCGTGCCTGGCATGCCGGCGGTGGCAGCTGGGGCGCGCTCACCGAGCTGAACTCCGCGTCCATCGGCATCGAGCTGGACAATGATGGCGCCGCACCGTTCCCGCCCGCGCAGATCGAGGCCCTGCTGCGCCTGCTCGAGGACCTGGCCACGCGCCTGGGCATCCCGCGCCACGCGGTCATCGCCCACGCCGACCTGGCGCCCACGCGCAAGCGCGATCCCGGCCCGCGGTTCCCGTGGCAGCGCCTGGCCGAGGCCGGCTTTGGCCTGTGGCCGGATCCGGCCGATGGCGAACCGCCTCCCGGTTTCGATCCGTGGCTGGCGCTGCAGGCCATCGGCTGGCCGCTGCACGACCCGGCCGCGGCGGTGCGCGCCTACCGCCGCCACTACCGCGGCGACGAGGCCGACACCCTGGACGCGGAGGACCTCCGCATCCTGCATTCGCTGGTCCTGCAGGCGCGGCGCCGGCGCTGACCGCCACCCGCGGCGGCCATCGCCGCCATCGGCGCCATGCACTAGATTGGTGCAATGTCGATGAGCGCCGTAGCCGCACCCACCCTCGAACACCTGGCCACGCCCGTGGTCTGGGCCGATGCCCAGGCGCGGATCGCCGGGGTCAATGCCGCCTTCCCGCGCTGGCTGGGGATCGGCCCGCGGCGCCTGGTCGGGCAGCCGCTGGCGGCGCTGGAGCAGGAGGGCGACGCCCTGGCCCGGTTCCTGGAGCAGGACGAGCGCGAGATCCTGCGCCTGCACCGCATCGCCCTGGGCCTGCCCGGCGAGGCCCCGCGCCTGGCCGATGGCTGGGTCACCCGGGTCGAGGGCGGCTGGCTGCTGGAGGCCCATCCCTGCGACGACCTGACCCTGCCGGACGCGGCCCAGGCCCTGCCCGGGGCGTTGCAGGCCGCGCTCAAGGGCCTGGCCCACGAGTTGCGCAACCCGCTGGCCGGGCTCAAGGGCGCGGCCCAGCTGCTGTCGCGGCGTGCCGCCAGCCGCCAGGACGATGCCGGCGAGCGCGAGCTGATCGAGCTGATCGGCTCGGAGATCGAGCGCCTGAGCAGCCTGGTCGACCAGCTGCTGTCGCCGGCGCCGCAGCGGCCGCACGCGCCGTTGAACATCCATGCCGTGCTCGAGCGCGTGCTGCGCCTGGCCGAGGCCGAGGCCGAGGGCCGCCGCCCGGTGCGCATGCAGCGCGACTACGACCCCTCGATCCCGGAATTCCCCGGCGACGCCGACCGCCTCGCCCAGGCGGTGTGGAACCTGGTCAACAACGCTTTGCAGGCGGGAGCCTCGACCATCATCCTGCGCACCCGCTTCGAGCATGGCCTCAACATCCGCGACCACCTGCACGCACGCGCGCTGCGGGTGGAGATCGTGGACGACGGCCGCGGGGTGCCGGAGGAGCTGGCCGAGCACCTGTTCCTGCCGCTGGTCAGCGGCCGCGCCGAGGGCACCGGCCTGGGGCTGGCCCTGGCCCACCAGGTGGCGCGCGAGCACCGCGGCACCCTGACCTTCCGTTCCCGCCCCGGCCATACCGTTTTCACCCTGCTGCTGCCGCAGACCGAGCCTGAAGGAGAGACCGCCGCATGAATTCCGAGAGCCGCCGCGTCTGGGTGGTGGACGACGACCGCTCGGTGCGCTTCGTGCTGGCGACCGCGCTGCGCGACGCCGGCTACGAGGTGGACGGCTTCGAGAACGCCGCCAGCGCGCTGGCGGCACTGCGCGTGCGTGGCGCCCCGGACCTGCTGTTCACCGACGTGCGCATGCCCGGCGACGACGGCCTCAAGCTGCTGGACCGGCTCAAGTCCGCGCACCCGCAGCTGCCGGTGATCGTGATGAGCGCCTACACCGACGTGGCCAGCACCGCCTCGGCCTTCCGCGGCGGCGCCCACGAGTTCCTGTCCAAGCCGTTCGACCTGGACGACGCGGTGGCGCTGGCCGCACGCGCGCTGCCGGCCGAGGGCGCGCCGCCACCGCCGCCGGTGCCGGCCGCCGCCGCCGAGGAGGCCGCCAGCCAGGAGCTGATCGGCGACACCCCGGCCATGCGCGCGCTGTTCCGCGCGATCGGCCGCCTGGCCCAGGCGCCGCTGTCGGTGCTGATCACCGGCGAGACCGGCACCGGCAAGGAACTGGTCGCCAGCGCCCTGCACCGCGAGTCGCCGCGCGCCGATGGCCCGTTCGTGGCGCTCAACACCGCCGCGATCCCGGCCGAGCTGCTGGAGAGCGAACTGTTCGGGCACGAGGCCGGCGCCTTCACCGGCGCGCAGAAGCGGCACGTGGGCCGCTTCGAGCAGGCCAACGGCGGCACCCTGTTCCTGGACGAGATCGGCGACATGCCGGCCTCGCTGCAGACCCGCCTGCTGCGCGTGCTCGCCGAGGGCGAGTTCTTCCGCGTGGGCGGCCGCGAGCTGATCCGGGTGGACGTGCGGGTGATCGCCGCCACCCACCAGGACCTGGAGGCGCTGGTGCAGCAGGGCCGCTTCCGCGCCGACCTGCTGCACCGGCTCAACGTGGTGCGGCTGCAGATCCCGGCCCTGCGCGAGCGCCGCGGCGACATCCCGCTGCTGGCCACCACCTTCCTGCACCGCGCCTCGCGCAAGCTCGGCGGCGGCGCCAAGCGCTTCGAGCCGGCGGCGCTGGCCGCGCTGCAGGCGATGGACTGGCCGGGCAACGTACGCGAGCTGCAGAACCTGTGCTGGCGCCTGGCCGCGCTGGCCCCGGGCGAAACCATCACCCTGGAGGACCTGCAGGTGCTGCAAGCACCGGTGGCCGCGCCGCCGGCGGCGCCGGCCAGCGCCGCGCAGTGGGACATGCAGCTGCGGCAATGGGCGCTGGACTGCCTGCGCGCCGGCGCCCGCGACCTGCACGCCGAGGCGCGCGAACGCTTCGACCGGGCCCTGCTCAACGCCGCCCTGGAACACACCGGCGGCCGCCGGGTGGAAGCGGCGGCGCTGCTGGGCGTGGGCCGCAACACCGTCACCCGCAAGCTGGGCCCGGGGCGCCGCCGCGAGCGCTGAGCGGCGTGGCCCCGCTGCGGTGCGGGCGAGCCGTCGCGGATGGGGGGCCGCGGCCCTTGATTGCCCGGCAACGCGCCAGCGGACACCATGGCGGTCCGTTCCACTGACCGGTGCACGTGCATGAAGACTCCCGCCCATCCGCGAATCGCATTGCCCGCCCTGGCGGCCCTGGCCCTGCTGGCCGGCTGCAGCACCACCGAGCCGGTGGCCCCGGCACCGCCGGCGCCGGCCGAGCCGGTCGCCACCAGCACCGCGCAGGAAGCGCGCGTGGCGCTGGCCTCGGCCTCCGGCAGCCGGGTCAGCGGCACCCTGGTCCTGGTGCCGATGGACGGCGGCGTGCACGTGCGCGGCCAGGTCGGCGGGCTGCCGGCCAACGGCCAGTTCGGTTTCCACGTGCACGAAAAGGGCGATTGCAGCGCGGCCGACGCCACCAGCGCCGGCAGCCACTTCAACCCGGCCGGTGCCCCGCACGGCCGCGCCGGCAGCGGCGCCCACCATGGCGGGGACATGGACAACATCAGCAGCGACGCCGAGGGCGTGGCCACGGTCGATGCGCACCTGCTAGGGGTGACCCTGGGCGGCGGCGCGGCCAACGACATCGCCGGGCGCGCGGTGATCGTGCATGCCGACCCGGACGACTACCAGAGCCAGCCCACCGGCAACGCCGGCGCGCGCGTGGCCTGCGGGGTGATCAAGGTCGTGCGCTGAGCGGCACCAGGGCCCTCCCCTCCGGCGGACGGAGGGGGCCGGGTCCCGGGCCGCGCGCGAAAACCCGCGCTGCAAGGCGGCGCGGCCGGGGCCACGGTCCGGGCCGCGCTCCGGTGTGCAGGGGCGTGGACGCATCCGCCGCACGCGGGCGGGAAGACGCCGCAACGGCTGCGGGATGCAGCCTGCGGATCAGGCCGCTTGCGAAAGCAGGGCGCGCGCGTCCTGCTGGCCGTTGGCGTGCACGTACAGCACCGGGATGCCGTGTGCCTCCAGCACCGCGGCCAGCTGCCGCTGGCGCGCCAGGAACAGCTCGTACAGCCGCTGCAGGCGCTCGCAATCGCCTTCGCCCGGGGTGCCGCCGTGGTAGTGCGCGCACCAGCCGGCCGGGTCGAACAGGGCCATGCGCGCCTCGCCGTCGGCCAGCCGCAGCAGCGGTTCGGGGCCGGCGTCCAGCCATTCCTCCGAGCCCGGCGCCAGCAGCGCCGCCTCGATCAGGTTCCACAGCGCCGACAGGCCCTGGTTGTCGTACTGCATGGCCATCATCGCCGCCAGGTCGTGGGCGCTGAGGTAGCGCGCATGCTCGATCCGGGCGCGGAAGCCGTCCTGCGCCAGCAGCGCGGTGTCGGCACCGGCCATGCCCTGCGGCAGCAGGCTTTCCTCCAGCGCGCCGGCGACCACCGCCAGGGTCTGCGGCTCGCCGGCGAGGATGAAGGGCAGCACGCGCAGGCCGCCGCCGGTCAGGGCCGGGTCGGCCTGCAGCGGCAGCGGGACGTCGCCGTCCGCATCGGTGCCGAAGGCGACCACGCGCGGGCCCTGGTTGCGGCCCGGGGCACGCATGTGCAGCTCCTCCAGCCGGCGGTGCAGCGACCAGCCCGGGCGCAGGGCCTCGGCCGGGTCGAAGTGGGCGGCGGCCAGGACCAGGTCCAGCGAGGCGACGTCCGGCACCAGCCGCGCCAGGTCGCGGCCCACGGCCACCGCCAGGGTGCCGGCCTCTTCCTGGGACAGCGCGGCGCGGCCGGGCGCCTGCCCCCCGGCCAGCTCCAGCGCGAACACGCCACGGAACACGGTGTCAGCCACGCGCAGTCCTCCGCCGGGAGGGGTGGGACTGGCGGCGCGGGCCGCCGTTCATCGCGAAATGGGTCTGCATCGTTGGCCGCCTGACGGCTGGGGGATACACTTCGGCCATTATGCATTCGGTCGCGTATGCAGACCGTAATCCCGATGGAATCCACCCGAGGTCATCCCATGCCATCCACCCGCCCCGTCGCCATCCTCGGCGGCGTCCGCATCCCGTTCTGCCGCCAGAACACCGCCTACTCCGACGTGGGCAACCTCGGCATGTCGGTGCGCACCCTGGGGGCGCTGGTCGAGCGCTTCGGCCTGCACGGGCAGCAGCTGGGCGAGGTGGCCATGGGCGCGGTCATCAAGCACTCCTCGGACTGGAACCTGGGCCGCGAGGCGGCGCTGTCGTCGGGCCTGTCGCCGCTGACCCCGGGCATCACCCTGCAGCGCGCCTGCGGCACCAGCCTGGATTCGATCATCACCATCGCCAACAAGATCGCGGTCGGGCAGATCGACTCGGGCATCGGCGGCGGCTCGGACACCACCTCCGACGTGCCGATCGTCTACGGCAAGAAGCTGCGCGCGCGCCTGCTGGCCGCCAACCGCGGCAAGACCTTCAAGGACAAGCTGGCCGCATTCAAGGGTTTCCGCCTGTCCGAACTCAAGCCCGAGTTCCCGGGCGTGGCCGAGCCGCGCACCGGCAAGAGCATGGGCGACCACTGCGAGGACATGGCCAAGCAGTGGAACATCTCGCGTGACTCGCAGGACGAGTGGGCGGTGTCCTCGCACAGGAAGCTGGCCGCCGCCTACGAGCGCGGCTTCTTCTCCGACCTGATCGCGCCGTTCCGCGGCGTGGAGCGCGACAACATCCTGCGTCCGGACACCTCGCTGGAGAAGCTGGCCACGCTCAAGCCGGCGTTCGACAAGACCTCCGGCCGCGGCACCCTGACCGCCGCCAACTCGACCCCGCTGACCGACGGCGCCGCGGCGGTGCTGCTGTCCACCGAGGAGTGGGCCCGCGCCCACGGCCACGAGCCGCTGGCCTACCTGCGCGACGCGCACGTGTCGGCGGTGGACTTCGTCCACGGCGAGGGCCTGCTGATGGCGCCGACCGTGGCGGTGGCCGAGATGCTCCGCCGCAACAACCTGACCCTGCAGGACTTCGACATCTACGAGATCCACGAGGCCTTCGCCGCGCAGGTGCTGTGCACCCTGCGCGCCTGGGAGAGCGAGGACTACTGCCGCACCCGCCTGGGCCTGGACGCGCCGCTGGGCCGGATCGACCCGGAGAAGATCAACCCGGTCGGTTCCTCGCTGGCCACCGGCCATCCGTTCGCCGCCACCGGCGCGCGCATCATCGCCACCGCGGCCAAGCAGCTGGCCGAGCGCGGCGGCGGCCGCGCCCTGGTCTCGATCTGCACCGCCGGCGGCATGGGCGTGGTGGCGATCGTCGAGCGCTGATCCCGGCGCCGGCGCAACGAAGAAAGGCGGCCCTGGGGCCGCCTTTCCTTTTCCGGGTCGCCGGGATCCGCGCCGCGGCGGATCACTCCACCAGCCGCGGCAGGCCGTTGGCGTCGCGTTCCTCCGGGGCGGCGTCGGCCGGCGGCTGGAGCAGGCGCGCCGGCAGTGGTTGCACCGGTTCGCCGCGTCCTGCCAGCAGCGCGTTGGCGTAGGCCTGCGCGGCCAGGGCGTGGTCGCCGGCCTCGGCCAGGCCGTCGCCCAGCAGTTCCCAGGCCTCGGCGCCGGCGCCCTGTTCCAGCGCCCGCTGCAGGAAGTCGCGCGCCTGCGGCCACTGCTCCTGCTGCCTTGCCAGGCGCGCCAGCGCCACCAGCAGCGCCGGGCTGCCCGGGTGCTGCTGCAGCCAGCGCTGGGCGCTGGCCCGGCGCGAATCCACGTGGCCGACCGGCAGCCGCGCGTACAGGTCCACCAGCTCCTCGTCCCAGTGCGCGTCCAGCGCCTGCTCCAGGTGGCGCATGGCCGCCTCGTGCCAGCCCAGCGCGGCGGCGCGGCGGGCATAGGCCCCGACCACCGCCGGCTCGGTGCGCAGGGTCTTGGGCATGGCTTCCCAGCGCTCGGCCAGCAGGTTGGCGTCGTCGGTCTCCTCCAGCGAGGCGGCCGCCAGGTCGAGCTCCAGGGTGGCCAGCTCGTCGGCCGGCAGCACTGCCTGCTGGCGCAGCGCGCCGAGCAGGCCGTAGGCCTCGCCGGCGCGGTGCACCGCGGCCAGGGCGCGGGCGCGCAACAGCAGGCCGCGCGGCGGCAGCGGCTGCGCCTCGGCCACGTCCAGCGCGTTGATCGCGTCCACCGGACGGCCGCGCGCCAGCATGCGCTCGCCCTGCAGCACCGCGTGCAGCACCGGGTCGCGCTGCGCCAGCTGCGCCAGCCACTGCGCGGCCGCGGCCTCGTCGCCGCGTGCATCGGCCGCGCGCACCGCGCCGGCCAGGGCCAGGGTGCCGGCCTCGGCATCGTCGGCGGCATTGCCGAGCAGGCGTTCGCCCTGGCTCCAGCGACCGCCGTAGACCGCGCGCATGCCCTCGATCAGGCGCCCGCGGCCCTGGCGCTTGCGGTAGCGGCCCCAGGCGCGGAACGGCAGCCGCAGCAGGTGCCAGGCCGCGCCCAGCACCACCAGCGCCAGCGCCGCCAGGGCGATGGCCACCGGCAGGCTGGTGCTGTAGTCGTAACCGCCGGTGCGCACGATCACCCGGCCCAGCGCGGCCGGGTCCTGCTGCGCGATCCATTGCGCGGCCAGCACGCCCAGCACCGCCGCGACCAGCAACGCCACCAGCCATCGATACGGCTTCATTGCACACTCCTCGCTTCGCGCGCGGCCCGCAGCTGCAGCAGGGTGGCTTCCAGCACCGGTTCCTGCAGTTCCAGCGGCTGGCCGCGCAAGGCCTGCAGTTGACCCTGAACCTCGCGCAGGGCGGGTGAATCCGGCCACAACCGGCGGATCGCCGCCTGCGCGCGCTGCAGCGCCGAACCGAACGCCGGCGCGTCGCCGCGCTCGAGCGCGGCGCGGGCCAGGGTCAGTTCCAGCTGCAGGGTGGTTTCGGCGGCGATGCGCTCGCTGCCGGTCAGCAGTTCGTGGCTGCCGGCCGGGCGCACCTGCACCAGCGGCGCCAGCGCGCGCTGCCACCACGGTTGCGGGCGGCCTTCGTCGGCCGCCGGGGCTTCCAGCGGCAGGTCGGCCAGGCGCGCGGCCACCGCGTCCAGGCGCGCGGCGATGGCCGCGCGCGGGCCGGGGCCGAGCCGGTCCAGCGCGGCGCGCTCCTCGGCCAGGGTCTGGCGCAGGTTGAGCAGGCCGGGGTCGTGCAGGCCCTCGAGCAGGCTGGCGGCCAGCGCGTAGGCGCGGCGCGCGCCTTCCACGTCGCCGGCGATGCGCAGGCGCTGTGCACCCATCACCAGCAGCAGCTCGGCCTCGTCCAGGCGCGCGCTGCGGCTGCCGTCGCGGCTGCTGGCGGCCAGCCGCGCGACGTTGTCCTCCAGCAGCGCGTTGCGCTGGCCCAGGCCCAGTACCTCGTCGCGCAGCACGCGGTTGGCATTGGACGCATCACGGATCAGGCGCGACTGGGTGGCCAGGTCGCTGCGCAGGTTGTCCATGCGCGCGATCAGGGTTTCCAGCTGGCGCGCCTGGTCGGCGTTGCGGTCGTGCAGGCGCGCCTGTTGCTGGCGCCAGGCATGCCAGGCGAAGGCGCCGGCCAGCACCAGTACGAGCGGGACCAGCAGCCACGCGAGCGCGCGCGTGGATGGCCGGCGGGAAGGGGGAGTCTCGTTCACGGCTGCATCCTGTTCGGCCGGGCGGGGGTGCCGCGCTCCAGGCGGCCATCCGGCCAGCGGCAAGCATCGCTTGGCCGCCGCCGCGCCCGCAAGGACTCACCCGGCAACCAGCTGTTGCGCCAGCGCCGCCAGTGCCGCCGGGCGCGGGCTGGCGGCGGAGGCGACGCGGGCGAAGCCGCGCGCGCGCGCCAGTTCCGCCAGGCGTTCGCTGGCGGCGGCCACGGCGCAGCGGCGCAGGACCGCGACCGCGTCCTCCGGCCAGCCGTCCAGCACCCGTTCCAGCGCCTCGCCGCTGCTGACCGCCACGCAGGCCGGGCCCTGCAGCGCGCGCAGCGCGGCCAGCGCGCGCGGCGCCGGCGGCAGCGGCTCCCTGCGGTAGACGTCGGCGCGCAGCACCCGCGCGCCGCGGCCTTCCAGCGTCGGCGCGATCATCCCGCGTCCGCCCGGAGCGGTGACCAGGCCGACGCTGGCGGGCGCGGCCAGCGCGGGCAGCGCCAGCACGCCCTCGCTGTCCATCCGCGCCGGGGCCTGCGCCCGGGCCACGCCGGCGCGGCGCAGGGCGGCGGCGCTGCCGGCGCCCACCGCCAGCCAGGCCTGGCCGGGACCCGGCCGCAGCGGGCGCAGGGCCGCGGCGGCGCGCACCGCCGCCGGGCTGGTGAACAGCACCGCCTCGCAGGCCAGGGCCGCGTCGAGCGCGCGGCGGGCATCGTCGTCGTCGCAGGGGCGCAACGCCCACGGCGACAGTGCCAGCAGGCGCGCGCCATGCCGCGCGGCGGCGCGGCGCATGGCATCGTGGCCGCCGGCGGGGCGCAGCGAGACCAGGGTCCAGGGCGGAGGGGGTGCAGGCATCCGCGCATTATGCGGGCCGCGGACCGGCCCGGGCCGGGCTTCCGCTACCCTTTGCCGATGACCACGAACGAGCCGCATGACCCCGCCCTGGCCGCCGTGCGCGCGCAGCTGTGCGCGATCCCGCTGGCGCGCCAGATGCAGATCGAGATCGTCCATGCCGGCGACGGCCGCCTGCGCCTGCGCGCGCCGCTGGCGCCCAACATCAACGACAAGGGCTCGGCCTTCGGCGGCAGCCTGGCCTCGCTGATGACCCTGGCCGGCTGGGGCCTGGCCACCTGGCAGCTGGCCCGCGCCGGGCACCCGGCCGACGTGTACGTGGCCGACAGCCACGTGCGCTACCTGGCGCCGCTGTACGACGCGCTGGAGGCGGAGGCCTGGCTGGAGGAAGGGCAGTGGGAGGATTTCCTCGCCACTTTCCGCCAGCGTGGCCGCGCGCGCTGCCGGATCGCCGCGCGCATCGCCCTGCCCGGCGGCGGCGATGCGACCGTGTTCAGCGGCCGCTACGTGGCCATGGCCGGCGGCCGCGCCGCCGGGGCCAGCTGCTAGCATGCCGGCCATGGCCCGCCGGAGGACGACGATGCGCATTCCAGGGATCCTGCTGCTGCTGGCGCTGTGCGCGCTGGTGCTGCCGGCGCATGCCATGGGCAAGCGCCAGGCGCAGGCCCTGGGCCAGGCGCAGGAGGCGTTCGCCGCGGCGGTGCGCTGGAGCGACTACGAGGCCGCGCTGCAGCTGGTCGATCCGGAATGGCTGGCCGCCCACCCGGTCAGCGGGCTGGAACTGGAGCGCTACCGCCAGCTGCAGGTGACCCGCTACCGCGAGGGCACCAGCTCGGTGCTGGCCGACGGCACCGTCGCGCGCGAGATCGAGGTCGGCGCGGTCAACCGCCACACCCAGGCCGAGCGCACCGTGCGCTGGCGCGAGCTGTGGCGCTGGGACGCGCAGGCGCGGCGCTGGTGGCAGGTCTCCGGGCTGCCGGACTTCTGGGACGGGCACTAGCGGCGGCGCGGCGCGGGGCATGTGCGACAATCGCCGCCCCGTCCCATCCGCATGAAGAACGCGCGCCGTGAATCTTGAGACCCTGATGGCCTTCGCCGGCCGCCACCCGATGCTGTCGCTGGCGCTGGCCGGTCTGACCGTGGCGATCATCTACACCGAGATCATGCGCCTGCTGCGCGGCTACAAGGCGCTCAAGCCGTCGGAGCTGGCGCTGGTGGCCAACCAGCCCGGCGCCCTGGTGGTGGACCTGTCGGCGATCGCCGATTTCGAGAAGGGCCACATCGCCGGCAGCCGCAACATCATCCCCAGCCAGTTCGACCCGGCCGGCAAGCTGCTGGCCGGCGCGAAGCAGTCGCCGGTGGTGGTGGTGTGCCGCACCGGCATGGCCTCGGCCGGCGCCGCGCGCAAGCTGAAGAAGGCCGGCTTCGAGCAGGTGTACTGGCTCGACGGCGGGCTGGTCGCCTGGCAGGCCGCGGGCCTGCCCCTGGTCAAGGGCCGCTGAGCCCGGCCGCGCCCCGGGGCTACCCGCGTCCGGCGCACGTGCCATAATCCCGCGTTCCGTTCCCGGCCGGTTCAGCCGGCCATCCAACCAGCGATTCCGGAGTCCGAAATGTCCGACGAAACCACCAACGGCGCTGCCGCCCCCGCCCCGCAGGAAGCCGCCGGCGCGGCCTTCAGCGTCGAGAAGATCTACGTCAAGGACGTTTCCTTCGAGTCGCCCAATTCGCCGGCGATCTTCAACGAGCAGGGCCAGCCGGACCTGCAGCTGAACCTCAACCAGCGCGTGCAGCGCCTGAACGAGACCGCGTTCGAGGTCTCCCTGCGCGTCACCCTGACCTGCAAGGTCGGCGAGAAGACCGCCTACGTGGTCGAGGTCGACCAGGCCGGCGTGTTCGGCATCGCCGGCCTGCCGCCGCAGGGCGTGGACGTGCTGCTGGGCACCCAGTGCCCGAACATCCTGTTCCCGTACGTGCGCCAGCTGGTCAGCGACCTGGTCCAGGCCGGCGGCTTCCCGCCGTTCCTGCTGCAGCCGATCAACTTCGACGCGCTGTACGCCGAGACCCTGCGCCAGCGCCAGGCCCAGGCTGCGCAGCAGCAGGCCGCCGAGGGCGACGTGGCCTCGGCGGAGCCGGCCGGCAACGCCTGATACGGCGGTTGACGGGCTTCCGATGACTGCCACACCCGGCAGCACCAGGCTGGCGGTCCTCGGGGCCGGTTCGTGGGGCACCGCCCTGGCGACCCTGACCGCCCGCAACGGCCTGGCCACCACCCTGTGGGGCCGGGACGCGGTGGTGGTCGAGGCCATCGACCAGCGCCACGAGAACCCGCGCTACCTCCCGGGCATCCCGCTGCCCGGGAACCTGCGTGCCACCACCGACCTGGCCGCGGCCGTCGCCGGCTGCGACTGGGTGCTGGTGGTGGTGCCCTCGCATGCCTTCACCGAGACCCTGCACGCGCTCAAGCCGCTGCTGCCGGCCGGTGCCGGCGTGGCCTGGGCGACCAAGGGCTTCGAGCCCGGCTCCGGCCGCTTCCTGCACGAGGTTGCCGCCGACGTGCTCGGCCCGGGCGTGCCGCTGGCCGTGGTTACCGGCCCCTCGTTCGCCAAGGAAGTCACCCTGGGCCTGCCCACCGCGGTGACCGTGCACGGCGAGGACACGGCGTTTACCCGCAAGGTCGCCGCGGCCTTGCACGGCCCCGCGTTCCGCGCCTACACCGGCGATGACATGGTCGGCGCCGAGCTGGGCGGGGCGATGAAGAACGTGCTGGCGGTGGCCACCGGCGTGGCCGACGGCATGGAGCTGGGCCTCAATGCCCGTGCCGGCCTGATCACCCGCGGCCTCAACGAGATGCTGCGCCTGGCCGCGGCGATCGGCGCGCGCCCGGAGACCCTGATGGGCCTGGCCGGCCTCGGCGACCTGGTGCTGACCTGCACCGGCGACCTGTCGCGCAACCGCCGCCTGGGCCTGGCCCTGGGCCGTGGCAAGGAGCTGCACGAGGCGGTGCGCGAGATCGGCCAGGTGGTCGAATCGGTGCAGACCGCCAACGAGGTCATGCGCCTGGCCAACCGCCACGGCGTGGAACTGCCGATCTCCGCCGGCGTGCACGCCGTGCTGCACGGCGAACTGACCCCGCGCCAGGGCCTGGAGCAGCTGCTGGCCCGCGAACAGAAGCCGGAATACCCGGAAACCCTGTTCCGCTGAGGGCTGCCCGCGCCGGCTCGCGGCGCGGGTCCCCGTGATGATGGATCGACCGGAGCCGCCATCGCAGGCGGCGGCCCGGCGTAGCCGCCGCCGCGGAAGCCGCCTCAGCACCTGCCCTCATCAGCACATGAGCACATGCCATGCATGGCGTGGGTTTTCGCGTGGACGCCGCCGCGTGCCGCTTCCTACATTCGTTGCCCCGGAGGCATCCCCAACGACGAGGTGAGGCAATGAAGGCAGTTGCAGCGCTGCTGTGGTCAGGCACCGCATTGCTGGCCACGCTCCTGCCGGCCGCCGCCGCCGAGGCCGCCGCGCGCTTCCCGAAGGAAGGCATCTGGCGCGGCGAGTTCACGGTGGACGGCGACCCGATCCCGTTCAACTTCGAGGTCCGGGGCCGCGACGCGGCCGACGCCAGCTTCGAGCTGATCAACGGTTCGCGCCGCGATCGCTTCGTGGTCGAGCGCGTGTCCGACGACACCCTGTCCGTGCCGATGAACACCTACGACGCCGCCCTGGTGTTCACCGTGCGCGACGACGGCACCCTCGCCGGCGAGTACCGCGACCTGGTGCCCAGCCGCAACGGCGCGCGCAACATCCCGTTCACCGCCGAGCACGGCAAGGCCTGGCGCTTCGTCGAACCCGGCCGCGAGCAGCCGGCCGGGGTCGACCTCAGCGGCAAGTGGGCGTTGCAGCAGTCCGACCAGGCGCGCCTGCGCGACGACAACCCCGACGAGCGCCGCAACCGCCGCAACCAGGTCGGCCTGTTCCAGCAGCAGGGCAACCGCCTGACCGGCGTGATCATGACCGCGGTGGGCGACTCGCGTGAGCTGGAGGGCGTGGTCCAGGGCAACCGCTTCTGGCTGTCGCACTTCAGCGGCCCCAGCCCGCGCCTGATCAAGGGCACGATCGACGAGGACGGCAACCTGCAGGGCGTGTCCGGCTCGGGCATCTACAACGTGGTGCGCTTCGAGGGCCGCAAGGACCCGGCGGCCGAGCTGCCCGACCCCTACCAGCTGACCTTCCTCAAGGACGGGCAGAAGCGCATCGACTTCAGCTTCCCCGACCTGCAGGGCCGCACCGTCTCCCTGCGCGACGACAAGTACAAGGGCAAGGTGGTGATCGTCGAGGTGATCGGCACTTGGTGCCCGAACTGCACCGACCAGACCTACTTCCTGGCGCCGTGGTTCAGGCAGAACAGGCACCGCGGGGTCGAGGCGGTGGCGGTCGCGTTCGAGCAGGAGGACAGCTTCGAGTACTTCCAGAAAGTGCTGGGCAAGTTCAAGCAGTACTTCGACATCCAGTACGACATCGTGTTCGGCGGCATCGCCGACAAGAAGGTGGCGACCGAGAAGCTGCAGGGCGTGAACTACCTGGCCGCGTTCCCGACCACCTTCATCATCGACCGCAAGGGCGAGGTGCGCGAGATCTACACCGGCTACACCGGCACCGTGACCGGCGAGTACTACGAGCAGTACGTGGCCCGCTTCAACGCGCTGCTTGACGAACTGCTGGCCGAGCCGGACCCGTACGCCAGCGCCGATGCCGGCACTGCGCCGCCGGCCACGCTGGCCGCCGCACCCTGAACCCGGCGCCTGCCGCGGCGGCGGCAGGCGCCATCGCAACGAGGAAGCACCATGAGGGACTGGAAACAGGCCGCCCGCGGCCTGCTGCTGGGCGCGCTCGCCCTCGCCGCGGCGCCGGCGCCGGCGCAGGAAGAAGTGGAACTGGACTGGCGCTGGCGCGCCGAAGCGGTGCCCGGCGCGCCGGGCGAGGTCGAGCTGGTGGCCAGCGCGCCGGTGCGCCCGGGCTGGATCGTGTACGCCGCCGGCTTCGACGCCGGGGACTTCGGGCCGCGCCCGGCGCGGCTGGCGGTGGAGTCCGGCGGCCAGGCGCTGCAGCCGCTGCGCGCGGAAGGCGCGCAGGAACGCAGCGGCAGCAACTTCGCCGGCGAGTACCGCTATGCCTACTTCGCCGGGCAGGCCACCTTCCGCCAGCGCGTGCGCCTGGAGCCGGGCGCGCGCGAGGTCAGCGGCACCCTGGCCGGGCAGAGCTGCCACGAGGGCAGCGGGCTGTGCACCCTGTTCAAGGCACCGTTCGCCGTCGTGCCGTGAGGAATGCCGTGGACGCTGCCGCTTTGCGCACGCGCCGCCGCCGTCGTGGCCACGGGCCGCGCCTGCTGCTGGGCCTGGTCCTGGCCGCCGCGGGCCTGGCCGCGCTGCCGTGGCTGGCCGGCGCGGCCGCCACCGCCACCGGCGCACCGGCCGCCGCCGACCTGCCCGCGCTGCGGGTGGAGCTGGGCCGGCGCCTGTTCTTCGACCCGCTGCTGTCCTCCGACCGCAGCACCAGCTGCGCGTCCTGCCACCGCCCCGAGCGCGCCTTCGCCGACGACGTGCCGGTAAGCGCCGGCGTGGGCGGACGCCTGGGCCGGCGCAACACGCCCTCGGTGCTCAATGTCGCCGCGCGCACCTCGATGTTCTGGGACGGCCGCGCCGAGACCCTGGAGGAGCAGGCGATCTTCCCGATCGAGAACCCGCTGGAGATGGACCTGCCGCTGGAGCAGGCGCTGGCGCGGCTCAACGCCGACCCGTCCTACCGCGCCGCGTTCGAGGCCGCCTACGGCGGTCCGGCCACCGCGCGCAGCCTTGGCCGGGCCCTGGCTGCGTACCAGAAGACCCTCGAGTCCGGCGATTCGCTCTACGACCGCTACGCGCGCGGCGACGACGGCGCCATCAGCGAGGCGGCGCGCCGCGGCCGCCTGCTGTTCATCGGCAAGGGCAAGTGCGCGGACTGCCATTCCGGCGAGGACTTCACCTCCGACCGCTTCCGCAACATCGGCCTGTACGACGGCGCCGGGCTCGCCGACCGTGGCCGCGGCGAAGTCACCGGCAACCCGGCCGATGACGGCCAGTTCAAGGTGCCCTCGCTGCGCAACGTGGCGGTGACCGCGCCGTACATGCACAACGGCATGTTCGCCACCCTGCGCGAGGTGCTGGAGTACTACAACGACCCGGACCGCGTGGTACCCGGCGCCCACGGCCGCGATGCCTCGATGGCTGGCCCGCTGGGCCTGGACGCGCAGGAGCTGGACGACCTGGAGGCCTTCCTGGTGTCGCTGACCGACGCGCGTTACGCGCCGCTGCTGGAGGCGCGGCGATGAGCGCGGTCGCCATGCCCCGTACCCTGCGCGCGCGCTGGCCGTTGCTTGGCGCATTGCTTGCCGGCGCCGTGGTCCCGTCGCTGCATGCGAAGGACACAGGACCGCCGGGCCTGCTGCCGGTGGAGCAGGCGTTCGCCCTGGACGCGCGGCTGCAGTCGCCGACCCGGCTGCGCCTGCACTGGCGCGTGGCCGACGACTACTACCTCTACCGCGAACGCATCCACGTACGCGCACTGGACGATGCGCCGGCGCCGGAACTGCGGTTGCCGCCGGGCGTGGCCAAGGACGACCCGGACCTCGGGCCGGTCGAGGTCTACCGCGGCAAGGCAAGCGCCGAGGTCGTGCTGGCGGCGCCCGCGGCGCCGGCCACGGCCACCCGCCTGCGCGTGGTGGTGCAGGGCTGCCACGAGGTCGAGCCGCTGGTCTGCTATCCGCCGCACGCCACGGTGCTGCGGATCGACGGCGGCCTCGTGCGGGTGGAAGGCGCGCCGGACGCGGGCGCCACCGCCACCGTAGCCGTGGATGCCGGGGTAGCCGGCGCGACGGGATCCGGAACCGCCGCAGCCGCCGCCACCGGCGCTCCGGCCGTGGCCGCGCTGCTGCTGTCGGCCGTGCTTGGCGGCCTGCTGCTCAACCTGATGCCCTGCGTGCTGCCGGTGCTGTCGCTGAAGGTATTGTCGCTGGCCGGATCCGGCGGCTCGCCGCGCCATGCGCGCCACCGCGCGCTGGCCTATACCGCCGGCGTGCTGCTGGCCTTCGCCGCGCTTGGTGCCATCGTGCTGGCCCTGCGCGGCGCCGGCCTGGCCGTGGGCTGGGGCTTCCAGCTGCAGCAGCCGGTGGTGGTCGCGTTCCTGGCCTGGGTGATGCTGGCATTGGGCCTGTCGCTGTCGGGCGTGGTCCTGATCGGCACCCGCCTGGGCGGCGCCGGCCAGGCCCTGGCAGGCCGCGACGGGTTGGGGGGCGATTTCTCCACCGGCGTGCTGGCGGTGGTGGTAGCCAGCCCCTGCACCGCACCGTTCATGGGCGTGGCCCTGGCCGCGGCCTTTGCGCTCCCGGTCGCGGCCGCGCTGGGTGTGTTCCTGGCGCTGGGGCTCGGGCTGGCGCTGCCGTTCCTGCTGGCGGGCTTCGTCCCGGCGCTGGCCACGCGCCTGCCGCGCCCGGGGCCGTGGATGGAAACCCTCAAGCAGGCGCTGGCCTTCCCGCTGTACGCCACCTCCGCGTGGCTGGCCTGGGTGCTGGTGCGCCAGCACGGCAGCGAGGCCCTGGGCTGGCTGCTGGCCGGGATGCTGTGGCTGGCACTGGCGCTGTGGGCCAGCGAGCGCCTGCGCCACGTCGGCAACGGCGGACCGCGGCTTGCGGCCTTGCTGCTGGCGCTGGTCGCGGCCTGGCCGCTGTACCGGATCCACGCCCTGCCGACGGCGGCACCGGAGCCGGCGCGGCAAGCGGCCGACGGCAGCCTGCCGTACTCGGCGCAGGCGCTGGCGCGGCTGCGCGCCGACGGCCGCACCGTGTTCGTGAACATGACCGCCGACTGGTGCGTGACCTGCAAGGCCAACGAGCGCCGGGTGTTCGCGCGCGCGCCGTTCCGGACCGCCCTGCATCGCAGCGGTGCGGTCTACCTCAAGGGCGACTGGACCCGGATGGATCCGGAGATCACCGCGTTCCTGCGCGAGCACGGCGCGGTCGGGGTGCCGCTGTACGTGGTGTTCCGCCCCGGGGGCGCCGGCCGGGTGCTGTCCACCGTTCCCACCGAGGCCCAGGTCGAGGCCGCGCTGCAGGGAGATGCCTCATGAAACGCACGTCCGCCCGCGCGCGCCACCGCCGCTTCGCCTGGCTGCCCCTGGTGCTGTGCGCCGCCATCGCCCAGGCCGCTGCGCCCGCGCACGCGCCGCCGCTGGAGCAGTGGCGCGGCCAGCCGGTGCTGCTGAACTACTGGGCGACCTGGTGCGCGCCGTGCCTGCGCGAGATGCCGGAGCTGGATGCCTTCGCCGCCGCGCAGGCCGGCAAGCGCGCGGTGCAGGTGGTGGGCATCGCCCTGGACGAGCCGGCCAGCGTGCAGGCCTACCTCGCGCGGCGGCCGGTGCGCTACCCGGTGCTGGTCGAGGCCGTGGACTACGGCCAGGCCGGCAGTTCCGCGCGCTATGGCAACCGCCTGGGTGTGCTGCCGTACTCGGTCCTGCTCGACGCGCAGGGCAGGGTGCTGCGCAGCAAGGCCGGCCCGCTCACCGCCGCCGAACTGGCGGCCTGGACGGCGGCGGCGCGCTGAGCCGCCGCCGTGCATTCCTTCCACGACCCCGGAGTCCCGCCATGAAACCGCTGCGCCCGACCCTTGCCGCCCTGCTGCTGGCCGCCACCGCCGGCGCCACCGCCGCACCGCTGAGCTACACCATCGACCCGACCCATACCGATGTGCTGGTGAGCTGGGACTACCTCGGCTTCGCCCGCCCCACCGCGCGGCTGGAGGCCACCGGCACCGTGGTCTACGACCCCGCCAGCCCCGCCACCTCGCGGGTGGACGTGGTGCTGCCGCTGGCGAGCTTCGACGGCCACGTGGAGCGCCTCAACCAGCGCGTGCAGCGCGAGGACTATTTCGATTCCGGGCGCTTCCCCGAGGCGCGCTTCACCAGCCGCTCGGTGCGCGTGGACGGCCAGCGCCTGCAGGTGGCCGGCGACCTGACCCTGCGCGGGGTGACCAGGCCGGTCGAGCTGGAAGCCGTGGTGACCCGCGCCGCGCAGCACCCGGCCAAGGACGCGCCGGCGCTGGGCGTGTCCGCCAGCACCCGCATCCGCCGCAGCGAGTTCGGCCTGGTGCAGCAGCTGCCGCACATCGGCGACGAACTGGAGATCCGGATCCAGCTCCTGGCCCTGGCCGGCGGCGTGCAGTAGGCCTGGCGCCAACACCGCATCCGGGATGCACGCGCCTGGGACGCGCGGCGCTGGCATCCGGATGCGGCTTAGGCTGCGTAGGCCGGGGCGCCGCACTCCAATGGCACCGGCCGTGGCAGCGGCCCGGATCGCGCCAGTCTTCGATGGCGCACGCAGGCGCGGCACGCCTGGTGCGCCCGCCCGCATGGCCTTGGCTACTGCGCGGCGCTCAGCGCCGGCGGCGCAGCAGGGTGCCGGTCTCGCGCCAGTGCGGCACCGGCCATTCCGGCGTGGCCTCGCCGCCGGCGACACGGCGCACGTCGCGCACGTCGGCCCCGACCATGCGCGCGACCAGCTCGGCGGTGTAGTCGCGCAGCAGGCGGTCGCGGCGCAGCAGCAGCCAGGTGGTGCAGGTGGGCAGCAGGTGGTCGGCCGGCAGCGCGACCAGGTCCTCGCCCTGGATCGACTCCACCGCCATCTCCGCGACGATGCCCACGCCCAGGCCGCTGCGCACGTAGGTCGCGATCAGGTCGGCATCGCGCGCGGTGACCGCCACCTGCGGTTCCAGTGCGGCGGCGCGGAACGCGCGCTGCAGCGAGGAACCGGGCTCGCGGCTGGATTCGTAGCTGACCAGCGGGTAGTGCACCAGGTCGTCCAGCTGCAACGGCCGGCCCAGGCGGGTGAGGCGGTGCCGCGCCGGCACCACCACCACCCGCTCCCAGTGGTACAGCGGCAGCCGGATGTCGCCCGGCGGCGGATCACCGCTGCTGCTGACGATGGCCAGGTCGGCCTCGCCGCGCGCCAGGCGGGCCAGCGATTCGCCGTCCCCGCCCGGCGCCAGGTGCATGGCCACCTGCGGGTAGCTGCGCTTGAGCGCGGCCAGCACCGGGGGCAGCACGTGGCGGGCCTGGGTGTGGGTGGTGGCGATGTGCAGTTCGCCGCCGCTCTCGCGGCGCAGGTTCTCGCTCAGCGCGCGGATGTTGGCCGCATGCGCCAGCAGCGGGCGCGCGTGCTCGAGCACGCGTTCGGCCGCCGGGGTCAGCGCGGTGAGGCTGCGCGCACGGCGGGTGAACAGCAGGAAGCCCAGTTCCTCCTCCAGCTGCTTGATCTGCTTGGACAGTCCCGACTGGGTGGCGTGGACCTTGCGGGCCGCAAGCGTGATGTTGAGCCCGGCATCGACGATGGCGGCGAAGTAGCGCAGCTGGGTCAGGGTCATCGCGGGACACGGAGCGTGGTCGCTGCGCGAGTCTGTCATGGCGTCCGGCCCGTGGACCGCCCGCGGCCATGCGCGATGCTCATGACGACATGAGCAGGCGGCCTATGCGCAAAAAAAGAGCCCGGCACGAGGCCGGGCTCCGGGTGGCTGGCGCGAGGGAGAGGGGACACGCCAGCACTGTCCCCGCAGGGCGGGCGGGGGAGAGAGACCTCCCGCCCTGCGCGGAGGACGCGGGTTACCAGGTGAAGCGCGGGCCCACGAACCACTGGGTGTCGCCATCGACGAACTTCACGTCGCCGCTGATGCCCCAGTTCTGGTTGAACTTGGCGAGCGCGCCGATGCGGCCGTAGAACTCGCCGTCGTACTCGTCGCCGTCCTCGTAGCCGGCCATCACGTAGCCTTCCAGGTTCGGATGCAGCGAGCCGCGCACGCCGACCTCGGCGCTCCAGCCGTCGTAGTCGAAGCCGCGGCCGGCATCGAACTTCTCGTAGGCGACCTTGGTGACCAGGTCGACCGCCGGGGCGACTTCGCGGTTGTAGCCGACGCCGAAGCGGTACTGGTCGAAGTCGACCGAGCTGTGGTCGATCTCCTGGTTGCTGTAGCCGCCGAACAGGTGGAAGTTGGGGGCGATGGCGACCGAGGCGTCCACGCCGAAGCCGTCGGCATCCGCGCCATCGGTATTGGTCGCGGCGTAGCCGCCCTGGACGTAGTTGTACGACACACCATCGGCGGCGCTGGCAGCAAACGGGAGGGTGGCGACCAGGGCCAGGGCAAGCAGGGCATTCTTCTTCATGTACGGACTCTCTTGTCTCGTTGTTATGGGCCAGTGAGCGAAGCGTTCGCGTTCACGGCAGGCGCATTATTCGCCGCCACCTGCAACATGGCCTGAATTCAGAACTGACCAGTACATGAATTACCCGCGCGCCGGGGGAACTTTTCCGCGGCGCCGCCGACCCGCGCCGACGCGCACGCGATTTGTGTGAAACGCTTGGCGGAATCCGGTCGATCGCCGCGCGGGAACGCGCCGGACGGAGCGCTCAGGCGTCCTGCGCGGCAGTGCCGGCCTGCTGCAGCCCCGGCGGCGGGGCCGGCGCGTAGCGGCGCAGGTAATCCATGTGCGCGGGCATGCGTGCCACCGTTTCCAGCACCTGGCGCCGGGCGTCGCCGAGGAAGCGCTGCAGGTCCCCGCGGCCGAGCACCGCCGCGGCCGGATGGTGGCGCGCCGGGACGATGCCCTGGCCCATCATCACCTGGACCCAGGAATTCTCGGCGAACAGCTCGCCCGGCTGGTGGAACACCAGGCCGGTCTCGCGGAACAGGTCGATGCGGTGCTGCAGGCTCGGCGGCAGCCGCATCGAGGCCACCTCCTCCCAGTACGGCGAGTCGCGGCGCTCGGTGGCGTGGTAGTGCAGCACCACGAAGTCGCGCACGTGCTGCAGTTCGGCGTCCAGCTGCGCGTTGTAATCGTCGATGGCGGCCTGGCTGAGCACCCCGGGGAACGACTGCAGCAGGCGCACGATGCCGCGCTGGATCAGGTGGATCGTGGTCGATTCCAGGGGTTCGATGAAGCTGCCGGCCAGGCCCAGGGCCACGCAGTTCTTCTCCCAGCAGCGCTGGCGCTGGCCGGGGCGGAAGCGTACCGGCCACGGCGCGCGGATCACCTCGCCCTCCAGGCTGGAGAGGAAGGCCTCGCGCGCCTGGTCATCATCCATGAAGCGGCTGGAATAGACGATGCCGTTGCCCACGCGGTGCTGCAGCGGGATGCGCCACTGCCAGCCCGCCGTCCCGGCGATGGCGCGGGTATACGGCACCGCGTCGCGCACCGCGGTGGTCTGGGCGGCGAGGGCGCGGTCGTTCAACAGCCACTGCGACCAGTCGCTGAAGCCCACGCCCAGGGCCTGGCCGATCAGCAGCGCGCGGAAGCCGGTGCAGTCGATGAAGAAGTCGCCTTCGAGCACGTCCCCGCTTTCCAGCTTCAGCGCGCCGATGCAGCCGCTGCCCGGGTCGGTTTCCACCTCGGCGATCTTTCCCTCCACGCGCCGGCAGCCATGGCGCTGCGCCAGTGCGCGCAGGAAGCGCGCGTACAGCGCCGCATCCATGTGGTAGGCGTAGTTGACGTGGTAGTCCGGCAGGTGGGAGAAGCGGTCCTGGTGCGCGGCCTGCAGCTCGATGCAGTAGTCGGCGTAATCGCCGGCCAGGCCCTCCTGCCTGCCGCGCAGCCAGAAGTGCTGGAAGCCGGCCGACCAGTGGTCGCGGCCGCTGCTGCCGAAGGAGTGGATGTAGCGGTGGCCCTGCGCCCTCCAGTTCTCGAAAGAGATGCCCAGCTTGATCGTGCCCTGGGTCGCGGCCAGGTAGTCCTGCTCGCCGATGCCCAGCAGGCGGTGGAAGGTGCGTAGCGGCGGGATGGTGGCCTCGCCCACGCCGACCGTGCCGATCTGCTCCGACTCGACCAGGGTGATGTCCAGCACCCGGCCCAGCGTGCGCGCCAGCGCGGCGGCGGCCATCCACCCGGCGGTGCCGCCGCCGGCGATGACCACGCGGCGGATGGGGGTGGAAGGCAGGCGTGCGTCGTCCATCAGGTCCCCCGTTGCTGCAGCCGTTGCACCAGCTTGGCCCGGATGCGCCGCGCACGCGCCTCGTCCAGCGGACCAAGCACCCCACGCGCGGCCGGCGGCAGGTGGCCGGCCACCTGCCCCTCGTCGTAGCCGAACACGTAGTGCTCGAAGGCGTCGCGCCACAGCGCGCGCTGCTCCGGCGGCAGGCCGCGCAGGCTGGCGATGGCCAGCATCAGGGCGTCCACCGGGTTGTCCATCCACGCCGGCGCGCGCCGCCACCAGTAGTTCACCAGGACGTTGAAGCCCTCCAGGCCTTCCATGTGGTGCCACCACATCGAGGGAATGAACACCGCGTCGCCCGGGCCCAGTTCGGCGGACATGGCGTGGCGCAGCGCCTCGGCGAAGCGCGGGAAGCGCTGCAGGTCCGGGGCGGCCGGATCGACCAGGCTCACCGGCTGCCCGGCCGGGGTGAATTCCAGCGGACCGACGTAGAGGTTGCGCAGCTGCTGCGGCGGGAACAGGGTCACGCGCCTGCGCCCGGCGACCACGCAGGCGATGTTCTCCGGCAGGTCCTGGTGCGCGGCGATGCGGCTGCGGTTGCCGATCCAGATGCTGGCCAGCGGTTCGGCGCCGGGCAGGGCCAGGTCGTTGGCCGCGCGGAACCGCGGCAGCCAGGTGTCGAGCGTGGTGGAGGCGACGTAGATTGCCGGGGGCCGCTCGTGCGCCAGGTACTTGCGCAGGGTGGCCAGGATCACGCCCAGCGGCACCTCCTCGCGGCGGAAATTGAATCCGGCCAGGTCCTCGTCGTAGAAGAAGCGGCCCTCGATATCGGGCGGCCCGACGGTCGCGACCGCCGGCGGCGCATCCGCGCGTTCGCACCCGCGCAGGTAGGCGATGGCGGCTTCGGGCGATTCCCGCGCCGCGGCCACCGCCGGCCAGTGCGCGACCAGGCCGCGCAGGACCAGCGGGCGCGATCCCTGCAGCACCGCCTCGGGCACCATGCCGGGCGCGGCGACCTCCAGTTCCGGGATCGTCCCGCCCGCCGGGCCGGCGGGGTGTCGGCGATGGATGGCCTGTTCGTCCACGGCGCCAGGTCCAGGAAGGGCGTGGCGGCATCGTGCCGCAGCGCGGGGGTGGAAAGAAAGGTCGCCAGGTCCTTCCGGCGCCCCGGAGACCGCCGCGCCCGGGAGGGAGGACGCGGCGGGTTGCTGCACGGTCAGAAGCGGTAGCGCAGGCCGAACATGTAGCGCGGGCCGGTCTGGGTGGCGTAGCGCACCATGTTGCGGTGGCGGGCGTGGATGCGCTGGGTTTCGTCGGTCAGGTTGATGCCCTCCAGGCTCAGCACCAGGTTGTCGGTGACCGAATAACTGACGATCGCATCCAGCTGGCCGTATTCCTCGGTCCAGTTCGGATTCGGGCCCTGGCCGCCGATGCCGTTGAAGAACTTGTCGCGCCAGTTGTACGCCGCGCGCACCTGCCACCGGTCCTTGTCGTAGAACGCGACCAGGTTGGCGGTATCGCTCAGGCCCACCATCGGGTACTGGGTCTCCAGGCTGGCGTTGTCGAAGGTCAGCCCCGAATCCACCTTGGTGTAGTTGGCGGCCAGGCCGAAGCCGGTTTCGCCGAACACGTGCTGGATGCTCAGCTCGAAGCCGTCGACGTGGTCGCGGCGCTGGTTCACCGGCACGGTGATGTCGAACTGCGCCACCGGATCGCCGGGCAGGCCTTCGATGCTGCCGGTCATCTGCCCGGCCGAGTTGAGGCCGGTGTAGGCCACGCCGGGCTGGCCGTCGAAGTTGGCGAAGATGTAGTCGCGGATGCAGGGCAGGTCGGTCTGGCCGCAGCCGCCGGCGGAGGTGGCCTCGTTCCAGTAGGCGCCGCCGACCGGCGTGTGCAGCTCGAACGGCGACTCGCGCAGCACCGTGCTGCTGATGAAGTTGCGCACGTTCTTGCGGAAATAGCCGGCGGACACGTAGCTGGCCTCGCCGTAGTACCACTCCAGCGACAGGTCGAAGTTGCGCGATTCCAGCGGTTCCAGCGCGGGGTTGCCGCGGCTGCCGTTGCCGCCGATGGTACGCACGATGTTGTCCAGGCGCTGGCCGCCCTGGATGTCCTGCCAGCCCGGGCGGCCGATGGTCTCGCTGAAGCTGCCGCGCAGCACCAGGTCGTCGCGGATGTGCAGGGCCAGGTCGAGGTTGGGCAGGAAGTAGTCGTACTCGCCGTCCAGCGTGGTGAAGCCCTGCTCGTCGGCGTACTGCACGTACATCTCGTTGGCCGCCACCCAGCTGATGCCGGTGGGGATGCGCACCAGCGCCGACGACTCCACCTCGGTCTTCTCGTAGCGCACCCCCACCGCCACGTCCAGGGGCATGGACCAGTCGAAGGTGTTGGTCCATTGCAGGTAGGCGCTGCGGGTCTTCTCGGTGGTGCGCAGGTCGTCGGTGTAGTCCGGGCGCATCTGGTAGCAGGACGGGCAGGGCTGGCCGTCCGGCTGCGGGATCTGCGCCGCGCGCTGGCGCAGGCGTTCGAAGTCGAACACCAGGAAGCCGTCGCTCCAGCGCGGGTCGCCGGAGTTGCCGAAGGCGTCGAAGTAGCGCGACATGTGGTCCAGGTACCAGATGCCATCGTCGTAGTCGCCCGGGCTGCCGAGGCCGCCCCAGTTGTCGGCCTGCATCACCGAGGCCGCGGTGCGGTTGTCGACCTCGGTGGCGGACACGCCGAAATCCAGCCCGGAGTAGTCGCCGAACTCGAACCGTCCGCGTACCTGGAACTGCTCGACCTCCGAGCGGTTGTAGCTGTTCTGGAACACCGAGCCGGTGACCACCGCGTCGGCCGGACCGACTTCGTCCATGCCCGGCGGCAGGACCACGTTCACGATCGGGATCTCGCCGGTGTAGTCCACCGAGGTGGTGCCGCGCACGAACGCGGCCACGCCAAGCACGCCGGCCGAGCCATACGGACCGTCGGGGCGCGATTCGGCCTTGGCCTTGTGGTAGTCGAACTCCAGGCCCAGGGCGTCGTTGACTTCCCATTCCACGTTGAAGCCCAGCGAATCGCCGCTGTTCTTCGTGGCCAGGCGCATGCCGCCCATGGAGAGGTCGCTGTTGCCGGCCGGGATGTCCTCCGAGTACCAGGTCGGCGCGGCCACCGGGCCGTCGGTCCAGGAGCTGTCGCCGGGCTGGTAGTTGAACCACACCGACAGCTCGCTGCGCTGCTGCTGGACCTTGTTCTCCATGTGGTTGTAGTCCAGCGTCGCGGTGACCGCGTCGCTGGGCGCCCACTGCAGGGTGATGTTGCCGTTGGTGCGCTGGCGCTGGACGCCGTTGACGCTGTAGCCGGTGTTCTGCGGCCGCGCATAGATGTCGTCGGGGCCGGGACGGTTCTGGATGCGTTCGTAGCCGGGCTCGCCCGGCAGCGGCAGGCGGGTGCCGCTGGTGGCATCGTCGCCGGGGAAGGTCAGCCAGCCGTCGGCCACCGAGGCCTGCGAGAAGCCGGAGTCGCGTTCCTGGTAGCTGCCGCTGACCATGACGCCGAAGGTGTTGTCGGCGAAGGTCTGGCTGAAGATGCCGGACAGCTCGCCGGTGAACTTGCTGCCGGCGAAGCTGCGCGGCAGGTTGTCGACCGAGGTGTCGTGCACCGCCTTGAGCCCCACGCTGCCGAGGAACTGGCCGATGTCCAGCGGGCGGGCGGTCTTCACGTTGAGGGTGGCGCCAATGCCGCCGGTGGGGAGTTCGGCCCGCCCGGTCTTGTGGACCTCGATCGCCGAGATCGCCTCGGCCGCCAGGTTGGCGAAGTCGAACGAGCGCGAGTTGGAGGTGCCGCCGCCGCCCGGGCCGAGGTTGGACGCCGGCATCTGCCGGCCGTTGAGCAACACCAGGTTGTAGTCCGGGCTGATGCCGCGCACGGTGACCTTGGAGCCCTCGCCGCTGCTGGTGCGGTCGATGGACACGCCGCTGATGCGCTGCAGGGCCTCGGCCAGGTTGGTGTCGGGGAACTTGCCGATGTCCTCGGCGACGATGCCGTCGACCACGCCCTGGGCGTCGCGCTTGAGGTTCATGGACGAGGCCAGGCTGGCGCGGATGCCGGTGACGACGACCGCGTCCAGTTCCTGGACCGGGTCGGCGGCCGGCGGTGCCTCCTGGGCCAGGGCCTGGGTGGCCGGTGGCGCCAGCGCCACCATCAGGGCGGTACTCAGCAGCCGCCGTCGCGGCCGGCCGGGTGCATGGGAACGCTTCATGGGATCCTCCCCTCTCCGGGACGTGGGTGGCCGGGCACGGGCCCGGTGCGCACGATTGGGAGTCCGGCTGACAGCGTTGTCAACGATTCGGGGCGAAATTGGCCACCCCGGAACCGATGTAGCGCTAACACCGGCCCGGCTGTGTTGCCGTGCAGCAGAAATTTGCGCACACACCGGGAAAGGCCATTGGGATCAACAGTTTCCCGGGGCCGCACCCGGAGCCGGCGGGACGAGACACGTGGTGTCCTGCCGGTGCTTCGGAGTGGACAGGAACGGGACTTGGACAGACCAGCGGCCGGTCTTTGCGTGACAACGTTGACATCGTCCGGCCCGGTTCCCCGCCGCCGTGCGGATGGCCGGCCATGGCCACGAACCGCGCCGGGGACAGGACCGGGCCTGGGCGGCAGCGGGCACGCGGTGTCTGGAGTGCAGGGCGGAGGGCGCGCCTGCAGGGGAGGGGAGCGGGGGCGGCTACTGGCCGCCGGCGAAGCCGTGCTGGCGCCAGGCTTCGAACACGACCACGGCCACGGCGTTGGACAGGTTGAGGCTGCGGTTGCCCGGGCGCATCGGCAGGCGCAGGCGCTGTGCTTCCGGCACCGCTTCCAGGACCGCGTCGGGCAGGCCGCGGGTCTCGCAGCCGAACAGGAAGGCGTCGCCGTCGGCATAGGCCGGCTGGTCGTGGCGGACCTGGCCGCGGGTGCTCAGGGCGAAGAGGCGTCGGGGGGAGATGCGTTCCAGCGCGGTGGCGAGGTCGGGATGGACCTGCACGCTGGCGTATTCGTGGTAGTCCAGGCCTGCGCGGCGCAGCTGCCGGTCCTCCATGCTGAAGCCGAGCGGCTCGATCAGGTGCAGGCGGGCGCCGGTGTTGGCGCAGAGGCGGATCACGTTGCCCGTGTTGGGCGGGATCTCGGGCTGGTAGAGCAGGACGTCGAAAACGGGGGCTGGCATCCGCGGATTCTAGACGGGCCGGCGGACGGGGCGCTGGAGCGCCTTGCGGCCTGCGCCGCGTCCGCCGGTGTCTTCCGCGGCCCGCACTCAGTTACCCATCGCGGCCAGGCCGCCGACGTGGGCCTGGGCCTGCCCGGCCAGGGTGTTGCCGACCTGCACGGCCAGGGCCTCGGCCTGCTCGCGGGCGACGATCGCGGCGCGCTCGGCCAGCTGCTCGGCGGTGGGGCGGACGTAGACCGTGGCCAGGTCGACGATGCGGCCCTGCATGGCCTGCACGGCCAGGTATTCGGCCTTCTGCGCGGTGGTCGGGCGGACCACGACGGCGGGCAGGTCGACGATGCGGTTGGCGGCCAGCTCGGCGCGCAGGGCCGGATCCGGGCGGACCTCGACCGCCGGCAGGTCGACGATGTGGTCGACGCGCGGGGTCTCGGCGGCAAGGGCAGGCGTCGCGGCGAGGGCAAGGGCCAACGAGGCGGCAAGGGTCTTGGCGTTCATCGTGTGCTCCGGTGTCGTTGATTAGTGGTGTGGTAGTAAGGTAGTACACCTAAGCAGGGGAGTGCAAGGAGAAGATGGGGTTCCGGCACGCTGCTTCAGCATTTATTCAGCAACCCTCGGAGTGCTTCCGGGAGCAAGCTGTACAAAGCACGTCGCGTTCCAAGAATTTCTTCTTTCAGATCAATTGGTTGGATTTCTGACCCGGTGTCCGCGGGACGGCGCGGACGTCCGCACGGGGCGGACACCGCGCCGGACAGGGATGCGGACGAGGGTCGTGGTCACCGGTCCGCAGGCCGCAGCAGGGCCGAAATCCGGGACCGGAACGGCCTGGAAGCCGGTGGCGTGTCGCCGCCGGGGCCGGCCGCAGCGCTGGCCCCGTTCAGCTGCCGGCGCAGGGCGTGGAGCGCCAGCCGACGGGGTGGTCGTGCGCCCGTCGCCAGGCCGCGCGGCCTGGCCGGGGAAAGCGGAGGTACGGCAGGAACCGGGAGGGCCGGGGTCGGGCGCCGGAGCGGATTGCAGCCTCAGGCCGGATGCGTGCTTCCGGTTGCGGCCGCCGCCTTCGTAGCGGCCGGCCGGGCCCGGGCAACCGTTCTCACCAGGGCAGGACCGCGCCGTCGGGGCCGAGGAACAGGCCGCTGTCGTCCGGGCCCAGGCGGTCCAGCACCGCCAGCAGCGCGGCGGCGGCCTCCGCCGGCAGGGCCGGGGCGCGCTCGCCGCCCATGTCGGTGCGCACCCAGCCCGGATGCAGGGCCACCACACGGATGCCGCGCAGCTGCAGCGCCCGGGACAGCAGCACCGTGCCCATGTTCTGCGCGGCCTTGCCGATGGCGTAGCTGGGGGTGCGGAACTCGCGGCGCAGCGCCAGCGAGCCGATCTCCGAGGACAGGTTGGCGACGATGCCGCCGTCGGCCAGCAGGTCCGCCAGCGCCTGCACCAGCAGGAACGGGCCGATGGCGTTGGTGCGCAGGCTGGTTTCCAGGTCGGCCTCGGCCACCTGGCCGAAGCGCTCGCCGCCGTGCAGCACGCCGGCGTTGTTGAGCAGCAGGTCCAGCGGTTGGCCGTCCAGCACCAGCGCCAGTTCGCGTGCCAGTTCCCCGCGGCTGCGCGCAGCGGCCACGTCCAGCGGCAGCACGTGCAGGCGCCCGGGGTAATCCCCGGCCAGGGCATTGAGCGCGGCGGCGCGGCCGGGATGGCGGGCGGTGGCGACCACGCGCGCGCCGCGCGCCAGCAGCTGGCGGGTGAACTCCAGGCCGAGGCCGCGGTTGGCCCCGGTGACCAGGCAGTGGCGCATGTCCGTGTCCGCTCCGGCCGGGATGGCTTGTGGCCTAGTGTAAAGGCCGCCCGTGGCGGCTAGCATCGGCGCACCAATCACAGCACAGGGAGCGTCACGATGAGGATCACGCGCAGGCCGCTCGCCGCGGCCCTGGCCATGGCCATCACCGCCACCTTCGGGGTCGCCGGACTGGCCCCGGCGGATGCCGCCACCCGTCCCGCGGCCGGCAGCGAGGTGCTGATCCCGTACGAGGAGTTCACCCTGCCCAATGGCCTGCGCGTGGTGGTGCACACCGACCGCAAGGCGCCGATCGTGGCGGTGAACATCTGGTACCACGTCGGCAGCAAGGACGAACCGGCCGGCCGCAGCGGCTTCGCCCACCTGTTCGAGCACCTGATGTTCAACGGCTCGGAGAACCACCGCGGCGAGTACTTCGAGCCGTTCGAGCTGGTCGGCGCCACCGACATGAACGGCACCACCTGGCTGGACCGCACCAACTACTTCCAGAACGTGCCCACCACCGCGCTGGACCTGGCGCTGTGGATGGAGTCCGACCGCATGGGCCACCTGCTCGGCGCGATCGACCAGAAGGTGCTGGACGAGCAGCGCGGCGTGGTCCAGAACGAGAAGCGCCAGGGCGAGAACCAGCCCTACGGCCAGGCCGACGACCTGATCTACCGCGCGCTGTACCCCAAGGACCACCCGTACCACCACAGCACGATCGGCTCGATGAACGACCTCAACGCGGCCTCGCTGGAGGACGTGAAGCAGTGGTTCCGTGCCTGGTACGGCCCGAACAACGCGGTGCTGGTGCTGGCCGGCGACATCGACGTGAAGACCGCGCGCGAGAAGGTCACCCGCTACTTCGGCCACATCCCCGCCGGCCCGACCCTGGAGCGGATCCAGGCCGGCCCGGTGAAGCGCGCGACCACGCGCGAGACGATGGAGGACAAGGTCCCGCAGGCGCGCATCTACCGCGCCTGGAGCGTGGAACAATACGGCAAGCCGGACCTGGAGCGGCTGCAGCTGCTGGCCCAGGTGCTGGGCGGCAGCCGCGGCTCGCGCCTGGACCGCCGCCTGGTATTCGAGGACAAGCTGGCCGACAAGGTCAGCGCCTACGTGCTGCCGTTCGAGCTGGCCTCCACCTTCTACGTCACCGCCGACGTGCGCCAGGGCGTGGACCCGGCGCAGGTGGAGAAGGCGCTGGACGAGGAAATCGCGCGCCTGCTGGCCGAGGGGCCGACCGCCGAGGAGCTGGGCCAGGCCAAGATCATGACCAAGGCCTCGGTGGTGCGCGGGATCGAGCGCATCGGCGGCTTCGGCGGCAAGGCCGACGCCCTGGCCGAGTGCGCGGTGTACACCGGCAACCCCGGCTGCTTCCGCGACGCCCTGGAGGTGGTCGCCAACGCCACCGTCGAGGAAGTGCGCGAGGCCGGCCGCACCTGGCTGGGCGAGGGTTCGCACACCCTGGTGGTGCTGCCGGGCGAGCGCCAGGCGCTGGCCGAGGAACCGTCGCCGACCCCGGAACCGTTCAAGCTGCCGCCGCCGGACCGCAAGTACCGCGCGCTGAAGCCGCAGGTGGACCGCAGCAAGGGCGTGCCCATGCCCGACCGCTTCCCGGACCTGAAATTCCCGGCGCTGGAGCGGGCCACGCTCAGCAACGGCACCCAGGTGATCCTGGCCCGCCGCGACGCGGTGCCGGTGGTGCAGCTGAGCTACGAGTTCAAGGGCGGCTTCGCCGCCGACCTGGGCCGCAAGCTGGGCACCTCCAGCTTCACCATGGCCATGCTCGACGAGGGCGCCGGCGAGCTGGACGCGCTGGGCTTCGCCAACCGCGCCGAGTCGCTGGGCGCGGTGCTCGGCGCCGGCGCCACCCTGGACGGCGGCAACGCCTACCTGTCGGCGCTGAAGGAGAACCTGGACGCGTCGTTGCAGCTGTTCGCCGACATGGTCCGCCGCCCGCGCTTCGAGCAGAAGGAGATCGAACGCGTGCGCGCCACCTGGCTGGCCGGCATCGCCCAGGAGAAGGCGCGCCCCAACGGCGCGGCCATGCGCGTGCTGCCGCCGCTGTTGTACGGCCAGGGCCACCCCTACGCGATCCCGTTCAGCGGCACCGGCACCGAGGAATCCATCGCCTCGCTGACCCGCGAGGACCTGCAGTCCTTCCACGCGCAGTGGGTGCGCCCGGACGGCGCCACCCTGATCGTGGTCGGCGATACCACCCTGGAGGAGATCGTGCCGCTGCTGGAGCGCCACTTCGGCGACTGGAAGGCGGCCGCCCCGGCCCCGGTCGCGGTCGAGGCCATCCCGGAGGTGGAGCGTCCGCAGGCGGCGGCGGTGTACCTGATCGACCAGCCCGGCGCGGTGCAGGCCACCATCCTCGCCGGCCAGGTCGTGCCCTCGACCAAGGACCCGTCGACCATCGTGTTCGACTTCGCCAACTCGGTGCTGGGCGGCGAGTTCTCCTCGCGCCTGAACATGAACCTGCGCGAGGACAAGCACTGGGCCTACGGCGCCTACAGCTTCACCACCCAGGCCCTGGGCCAGCGGCCGTGGATGGCCTTTGCCCCGGTGCAGATCGACAAGACCGCCGAGGCCCTGGCCGAGCTGGACCGCGAGGTGCGCGAGTACGTCGGCGGGCGCAAGCCGCCGACCCCGGCCGAGGTGGCCAAGATCCAGGCCACCGAGATCCGCAGCCTGCCCGGTGCCTACGAAACCGCGCGCGCGGTGCTGGGCACCATCGGTGGCATCGTCCGCTACGACCGCCCGGACGACTGGGTGTTCCGGCGCAAGGCCCGGATCGAGGCGCTGACCGTGGAGCAGGTGCAGCAGGCGGCCGCCACCCTGGATCCGGACAAGCTGGTCTGGGTTGTGGT